>ERZ1370068.9249-contig-804_pt1 | contig 38737 bp, 42 predicted proteins | sample MGYA00561227_ERZ1370068 | MGnify/ENA primary metagenome ERZ1370068 (study PRJEB38410, sample SAMEA6850437) | metagenome | study: Metagenomic assessment of the ecological functions of the soil: analysis of the soil microbiota associated with the...
ACCACCACAGCCAGTTGTCGCGCGACGCCGTTCTCCCGGACCATGTTGGTCACGAGGTTGGGCGTGTCGGTCGGAAAGTCGTCGCGACCATCGAGACGCCGACAGCCACCACGGCGCCGCCGCGCGCCCGGACGTGAAGAACTCCGCGGTGCTCTTCCGCGCGCGGCTTGCAGAAGAAGATCGCCGGCAGGAACGAGACCACGACCGAGACCGCGACGATCCGCGCCAGTCGAGCGGCGTCAGTCCGCATGCGAACCTTCGATTTTCAGCTACCGCCGGGCGGGGATCAGCTTCAAGCGACGGTCTGGAGCGTTGGCGTTGTTCCCAGGCCGCCATTCCGCCGACGACGTTGGTGACGCGGAAACCGCTGCTGCTCGAGGAGCGAAGTCGCGATCGAGGAGCGGTAGCCGCCGGCACCGAGATCGATCACGTGACAGGGCGGTCGTCGACTCAGGCCCGGCGCGCCTCAGTCGAGGCGCGTTCAATGGAAGGTGGCGTCGCCTGCGGGATGTGGCCCGGCCTGCCCACTCGGCGGGGCGCCGCGACGTCGACGGATCTCGCCGAGACCTTCCCCTCGTCGAGGCGGTGGCTGGAGCTCGTCCGCGCTGATCTGCTCGGTCGTCGCGACGGGCAGGCCCGCGTCGTGCCACGCGCAGGACCCCCCGCCGAGGTAGCCGGCGACGTTCTCGAGCCCCACGCGCGCCAGGCGCGTTCGCGCCTCGCGCGACCTGGTCTTCATCCTCCGGTGACGAGGACGATCGGCTTCTCGGGGCGACGATGAGCGCGCCGGCCCACGGAGGCGAACTGCCCGCCGAGTCCGATGTTGCAGCGACCCGGGGACGTGGCCGGTGCCGTACTGCGCCGTCGGCGCGCGTGTCGAGCGACGACGGCGCCGGACCGCTGGAGGTCTTCGACGGCGGCGGGCGCGAGGGCGGACGGCGTCGGGAAGCTCCGAGAGGCTCCCGGCGCCCCTCGCGGTTCATCTGCGACGTCGCGGCGAAGAGTAGCGCCGGCGCCTCGGGCAGGTCGGTCGTCATCATCCGGATGAACTCCTCGCGCGGCATCGGCTGCAGCGCGTAGTTGAACTGGCGCTGCTGCGCCGATCGTCGGAGCACGTCTCGCTCGAGATGTTGCGGCCGCACAGCGAGCCCGGCGCCGTGGGCCGGATAGACCGCGACCGAGTCGGGCAGCGTCAGGAGCTTTCGTGCAGCGAGTCGTAGAGCATCCCGGCGAGCTCGTCCGCGCGTCATCTTCGCAGCCGAGCGAGGTCGGGCCGGCCCGACGTCGCCGATGAAGAGCGTGTCGCCGGTCAGACACGGCCTGCGGGTCTCCGATGCCGCGCCGGTCGATGACGAGCACGCGAGACGGACTCGGGCGTGTGGCCGGGCGTCTCGAGGAAGCGCAGCGTCACGTCGCCCATCGCGGATCGTCGTCGCCGTCGCGCACCGGCGATGCGGTCGAACGTCGCCTCGGCCTGCGCGCCGAAGTAGATCTTCGACGCCGGTGCGCTCGCGGCGAGCTCGCGGTGGCCGCGAGACGAAGTCGGCGTGGAGGTGCGTCTCGATGACGTGCCGGATCGTCGAGGCCCTGCGTCTCGGCTTCGTCGAGGTAGGTCGTCGACGTCGCGCCGCGGGTCCACGACGGCCGCCTCGCCGCTCGACCCGATCATGTAGGAGGCCTGCGCGAGGCAGCCCAGGTAGAACTGTTTGAAGACACATCCGTGACCTCCGGTCAGCCGATCTGATTTCTCTCTCCATCTCCGACTTCGAACGGGTTTTCCAGGGTGAGAGCGCCATCTCGGCGAGGCGGTTCGCGGGTCGTCGCGCCGAGGCGGAGTTGCCATGCTTCAGCACGCGCTGCCGACGAGGCGTGGTCGCGGGCGCAGCGCCGAGTACGCTGTCGTCCCACGCCGCCGACCTCGAGCCGCGAGGCGCGTCGAGGCACGCGGCTCGACGCTGGCCGATTCCCCAGGCGGCCTCGAAGAGCGCGCGCGGGCAACCTCGTGGATCGCGAACCGAAGGGCAGCCGCAACCCGGCCTCGAGGGCGATCGCCTCCAGGCGCGAGCGTGAGAGGAAGGCGCCGCAGGCCGCGGGCGCGAGGAGGAACCGGACGACCGTCGGAAAGATCGAGCTCAGATTCGTCCGGCTTCGGCGCTCGCGATCCGGGAGCACGTTCGAAATCCGCCGGGAGCGGACTGGCCAGCGCGGACGAGCCAGCGGAAGCGTCCGCGCGTCGCGCTCGGCGAGATCCCGGTAGAACGGATGACGGGCTGCGGCTGCCGCTCCACGGCAGCAGCGCGCAGACCGGTAGCCAGTCCAGAGTCCAGGAGAGGAGACTCCGAGATCCGCTGTCCGGCTGGTCTGCCAGGTGGGCGAGGTAATCCCAGGCACAGGCCGGCGTGGTCCGGCGCGCCCGCGCGGTCGCAGCTCCAGGCGGGTCGGTATTCCGCGGACCGGCGATCGCTGCTGCCGCCCGCGGCGGCGGCCGGGCCGTTCAGACTCCGCGGAAGCGTCCACGTGAAGCGCGGTGCCGTACGGAGTAGACGTTCAGGAGGAAGAGGTCGGTCCAGGCCGCGGACGAGCGCCGGCGGGATCGGCGGCGCAGGAAAGGCCCGCTTCACGGGCGCTGGGCCAAGGCTGCTGCGTCCGGCTCGATAAGCCAGAGGCGCGGAGAGGAGGAGAGAGAGCGTGAAGCTTGATCTGCAACGCCGCGATCCCCGGCATCCTCTCCCGGGGAGAGGCAGGAAGCTGAAGGCGGTTTCGGTCGGGGCGGAAGGGGCGGCAGCATCCAGTGGGGACGGCGCCACGATCCCCCGCGCAGGCGCGGCGCGCCGAGCGCGAGCCAACGCCGGTAAGACCTCGTGAGACTTCGTTCGTATCCACGCTGACATCCCCGTACCGGTCTGGTCCGGCAGGGCACGCGCGATCCGGACCTTCTGGTGCCAGGCAGTGACAGCCGCTCACGGGATCGGGCTGGACGGGAAAGTGAGGTTCTGATGCACGCCCGCTTCCGTCCACCAGATCCGCCGCGTGTCGGGATCGGCGGAGTCGTACGGCTCGATCCCGCGCAACTGCGTCAGCGTCCACTGCCCGCGCTCCTCTCTCACGTCCACGAGGGCGCGGACGCGAGGCGGCTCGTCCCTCTCCCTCCGCGAGGCGCCACCGGCCCAGGTGGTGCGAGCACGCGACGACGCCCGGGCGGATCCCCTCGGTCACCCAGACCCGATCCACGAAATGGCCGATCTCCGTCTCGATCCGGACGAGATCGCCGGTCGCGACGCCGAGGCGCTCGGCGTCCGACGGTGTGCATCCAGGTCGGGTTCGTGATGCGAGATCTCGAGCAGCCACTTCGCGTTGCCGCTCCGCGTGTGGATGAGCGTCGGCAGCCGGTACGTCGAGAGCAGAACGAACTCGCTTCGCCGCGCGGTCCACCTTTTCCGGATGGACGTGGCTCTTGACGTACGCCGGGATCGCGAGCTCCGGCCAGCCGAAGTCCGCGAGCGTGGAGGAGAAGAACTCCAGGCGGCGCGAAGGCGTGCGGAATCCGAAGCGGGGCTGCCCGTCCACGAGGACTCCGATCGGGCGCCCGCGCGCGTCGGATGGGGCCACCGGGCTCGGGACGATGTTCCTGGGCGGCGCGGCCGGCGCGTCGTGTAGAGATCCCCGTTGCTTCGTCCTTGACCGCGCCGTCGGTCTCCTCGTCCGGAGAAGCGCGCGCTCGAATTCCGCTTCGGCTCCCGACGCGGATCTCGTACGCGCCGTAGCGGCGCATGTAGGCGAGCGGCGTCAGCCCTTCTTTGGCCGCCGCCTCCGGCAGGCCGGGAACAGAGTTCTCGAACATCCAGCCGAAGTAATCGTCCACGGTGATGCGCTCCGCCCGGGCGGTACGGCGACTCGAAGTAGCTGGCGGATGCCGAGCGAGCCGTCGGGATCGATCTCCCAGGAGAGGTCGATCCAGAACTCCGTCTCCTCCCAGACCTCGCCGGGGTTTGCCTCGCCAGTGCGCGCGACCTTGCTTGCCCGCGCGCTCGAGGCGACGACGCGGCGGACCGGCTGCCGGAAGGCGATCCACCGCCCGGCGTGCGTCTCCTGGCTCATCACGTCGTGCCGCTCCGAGCCGTGCGCCCATCGGCAGGACGTAGTCGGCCCACCAGCGCGGTCTCGCTCCAGGTCGGCGTCAGCGCGACGTGCAGCCCGATCTTCGACTCGTCGCGCGAGCACTCTCGAGCCACGATGAAGCCGTCGGGGTTCGTCCACATCGGGTTGTAGACGCGGGTGAAGTAGACGTCGAGCTTGCCCGCGCCCTTCCTTCAGGAAGTGCGGGAGGAGGAAGCTCATCTCGAAATAGCGAGAGCGGGTACTCGCGCGGCCAGGACAGCTCGTTCCAGCGGGTGACATGGGGAGCGAGGATGCGGCGGGCGCGGCACCCGCTTGTCCCATCCGTTCGCGGAGCGTGCCGCCTTCGCGGCCGACGGAGCCCGGTCAGGACGTTCAGGAACCAGAGGCAGCGCGGCGACCTGCCAGCCGCCGAGGTTGCCGGGCGCGGCGCTTCTCCAGTTGTGGGCGGCGAGGCGTCCTCCGCAGCCGGCCACGTCCTCGGCGATCCCTCGAGGACCCGCGCCTCGACGCCGGATTCGCGCGCGGCGTATTCGAAGGTGAAGTCCTTGTAGATGTCGAGGAGAGGCGGCTTCGAAGGATTCGTAAGCGCGCCGGGAGCTCCCACTCCGGCCCTCTCCGCGCGGGAGAGGGTGGATCGCAGGTATTCCTCCCAGTTGACCCAGCGGCGCACGAACTCGCGGTCGTAGCGCTTCGTCGCGACGAGGTGCCGCGCGATCGCGAGCAGGATCGCGGCTTCGGAGCCCGGCCACGGGCGAGATCCAGGTATCGGCCATCGACGCCGTGTTGGAGAGGCGCGTGTCCCAGACGATGAGCTTCGCGCCGGCGGCCTTGCCCTCGATGATCCGCTGCGCGTGCGGGTTGAAGTAGTGGCCCGGTCTCGAGGTGCGCTGCTGATCAGGAGGATGACTTTCGCGTTGGCGTGGTCGGGGCTCGGCCGGTCGTAGCCCATCCAGAAGGCGTAGCCGGCGCGCGCTCGCCGACGAGCAGATGTTCGTGTGCGAGTTGTGTCCGTCCACGCCCCACGCCGGGAGGATCGCGCTCCATCAGGCCGTCGTGACCCGGGCGGCCGACGTGGTACATGACCTCGTCCTGCCGCCCCTCCTGGAACGCCTTGCGGATGCGCCCGCCGATGTCGTCGAGCGCCTCGTCCCAGGACGACGCGCGTCCAGCTGCCCCTCGCCGCGGCGGCCGGCGCGCTTCAGCGGATAGAGGATCCGGTCCGGGTCGTTGACCTGGTTGAGTGTCGCCGGGTCCCTTCGCGCAGTTGCGCCCGCGGCTGCCGGGATGCGCGGGGTTGCCCTCGAACTTGCGGACTTCCATCGTCTCCCGGTCCACCCAGCCGAGCAGGCCGCACGCCGACTCGCAGTTGAAGCAGATCGGTCGGGACGAGCATGGTAGTGACGCGCGCACGCGTCCGCGGCCACAGCCGCGGGTCCCACTCGACCCAGTCGTCCCAGGCCTCCGCCGGCGGGTACTGCTGGAGCCGGGAGCCGGCTTCGGTTGCCTGCGGCGGAAGGCGGATCGAGCCGCGCGCGTCGCTCAACTGTTGGGCACCTGCTGGCGGCGCGAAGACGAACGCCCATTCGTAAGCGAAGAGGCCTCGCCAGCGCGCGAGCGCCCCGGCGGCGACGAGGCGAGGTGCGACGTTCCCGCCAGCGCCACGATCGCGAGCGGAAGCAGGATCCCGACGGAGAGGCTCGCCCAGTAGTGGCGGGCATACCGGCCGCGCGTGATCATGCGGGCGGCGGCACGGGCGACGCCGGTCGCGTGCGGGAGGCCGAACTCGCCGGCGGTGACCAGGAGGTCCGCGGCGAGGCTCGCGGCGAAAATCCGGCGACCGTCCGGCGGCTGCCGCGTCCAGGCCGAAGAGAGGCCCGATCACGAGAACCCGCGGCGCCCGCCATGCACCGACTGGACGAACAGATGGGCGGAGAGAAGCGGGCTCTGCCAGAGGTCCCGCCCCTCCGCCTGCGCGAAGAGGAACGCCGTGTACACGGCCGCGAGCGCGTCGAGCGCGACGGAGGGCCACGCGAGCGCCGCGCGAGCCCGGCGCGTCCCGTCGCGTTCGCGAGCCAGCAGCAGGGCCGCCGACGCGCCGAAGCGCGATCAGCACGACCGCGCCGCGCGTCAGCCACGAGCGCCACTGCGGCCGGGCGAGGATCTTCCAGAAGCGCTCGGGACGATCGAGATCCCAGACGAGGAGTCCCGTCGTGGCCGCGACGAGCAACAGGGCGAGCGCCGGCGCGACCGTCAGGAAGAGCGGCGGGGGAAGGAACCCGAGCGCCGCCGGCGGCGGCGAGCATGACGAGCCCCGCCCCGATCGCCTTGGTGACGAGGTAGGCGGGGACCTGCCAGTGCCACGGGATGCGGTGCGGCGCGTTGTAGGTCTCCCGCGGCGCGGCCGCCGAGGCGAGACAGCGCGCCCGCCATCCTTCCTTCTCCGATCTGGATCGGGCCCGCGCCAGTCCGGCGATTCCCCCGGCGCCCGGGGCGGGCTGCTCGGCCCAGAGGTAGTCCCGAATCCTGCGCGGCGAGCATCAGGCGAGGAGCGCCGACTCCTCGGCCTCGATGTAGAAGAGCTTGGGTCGCGTTCCCTGCTCGGGCTTGCGGACCGCGACGCGCTCGGCCGCGAGGGACCGCGCGACTTCCGAGGCCGGGTCGTCGAGGTCGCCGGCGAGGATCGCGTGCACGGGACAGACGACGACGCAGGCGGGGCTCGAGGCCGACGTCCGTGCGGTGCGCGCAGAAGTGGCACTTGGCGGCCGTGCCGGAGTCGGGGTCGATGTGGATCGCGTCGTAGGGCACGCCTGCAGGCAGGCCTTGCAGCCGATGCAGGCGTCCGAGTCGAAATTCCACGATGCCGTCGGATCGCTGGTACATCGCCGTGGTCGGACAGATCGGGACGCAGGGAGGCTTCGCGCAGTGGTTGCACCGCGTCACCTGGAAGAAGCGCCGCGGGTGTTCAGGGAAGGTTCCCTTCTCGACGTACTTGACCCAGGTGCGCTGGACTCCCAGAGGAACCGAATTCTCGGCCTTGCAGGCCGTCGTGCAGGCGTGGCAGCCGATGCATCGCCGGTTGTCGATGACGAACGCGAAGGTTCATGGATAGCAGCCTGCCGTCGCGAAGAATCCTACCCCGGGCGCTCCTCTTCGATCTCGACGGCGAACCCCGGCGTCAAGCGCAGTCGCAGGTGGACAAGGCGGCAGGGGCCACGCCTCGCGCGCGATGCGCGCGGGACGCGCTTCCGAGGATCCATTCGGCCAGGTTTTCCGCCGTCGGCGGCCGGCGCGCGAAGTCGGGTACGTCGCGGTTGAGGTTCCGGTGATCGAGCGGCGCGTCCACTTCTTCGCTTCAGGATCCTGTCGAGGTCGGTCAGGTTGACGACCATCGAGGTCTCAGGGGTCGATTTCCCCTTCGACGGCGACTTCCAGGGGCGTAGTTGTGGCCGTAACCCATGGGACCCTCCGTCATCGGACGGCCAGCGGTTCTTCTCGGCGGCCAGTCCAGACGCCGAGGCTGCGACCGGCGTTGGGTGAGGTGGATCCGAGCGGGAAAGGCGAATCATCCAGGAAGCGCAAAACGTAAAGCGCGTGAAACGTGAAACGAAGAAACTGGAGTCTGGCCCTCGTTTAACGTTTGCACGTTTCACGTTGACGACCTCGACTAGAATTCCGGGGCCGCATGGAACTATTTTCCACGCCCGCCACATTGGATGACTTTCTCGCTTCGTTCGGAAACGGTCCGAGGGAACAAGCCCCTGCGCGTGACGCGGCCGGAGGAGTTCCGGGCCGGGTCGTTGACAGCCTCGTCTGGACGGCGGCGTCTTCGGCCAGCCGTCCAGCCCACGACTCGCGGCCGCGGCGCGCGATCCGCGGAGGCGGCGGGCTCCGTCGGGATCCTGCCGGCGTCGATCCTTCCGCTCTACGAGGCGCGCGGCCGGGGCGAGGTTTCCGGGTTCACCGTCCCCGCGATCAACATCCGCATGCTCGCCTACGACACGGCGCGCGCCGCCTTCCGCGCCGCGCAGAGGTCTCGACGCCGGAGCGCTGATCTTCGAGATCGCGCGCAGCGAGATCAGGCTACACGGACCAGCGGCCCGGCGAGTACGCCGCCGTCGTCCTGGCCGCGGCGATCCGCGAAAGAGTGGGACGGGCCGGTCTTCCTCCAGGGCGACCACTACCAGACGAACCCGGAAGATGATGGAGAGACCCGGAGCAAGGAGATCGCGCGCGATCGAGGCCCTGATCGACGAGGCGATCGCCGCCGGGTTCTTCCAGATCGACATCGACACCTCGACGCTCGTGGACCTGTCGAAGCCGACCCTCGCCGAGCAGCAGCAGGCCGGAACTCGACGGTCTCACGCCGCGCTTCACGAAGTTCATCCGGTCGCGCGAGCCGAAAGAGATGCCGATCTCGATCGGCGGCGAGATCGGTGAGGTCAGGCGAGGAGAACTCGACGCCCGAGGAGTTCGGCGCCTACATGGACGGGTACCTCGCGGCGCTCGGACGGCGTGGAAGGGGCTCGCGAAGGTCTCGATCCAGACGGGCTCCTCGCACGGCGGCGTCAGTCGGCCCCGACGGCACGGTCCAGCGCGTCGCCGATCGACTTTCGAGACGCTCGCGGAAGATCTCGCAGTCGCGCGGGAGAGTACGGCGCTCGCGGGCGCCGTCCAGCACGGACGCCGTCGACGCCTGCCGTCGGAGCTCTTCGGCCAGTTTCCCGGATCACGACTGCGCGCGAGATCCACCTCGCGACCGAGTTCCAGAACATGGTCGTACGACCATCCCGTCGCTCCCGCTGCCCGCTCAAGCGCGGGAGTCGAAGCGGTGGCTCTTCGAGCACATGTCCGACAGAGGAAGAAGAGGCGAGACGCGAGAGCCAGTTCCTCTACAAGAACGCGCAAGTACGCGATCGGGCCGTTCAAGGAGCAGTTCTGGAACCTTCCCGCCGGAACGCGCGAGGCGATCGCGCGCGACGCCTCGAGACGAAGTTCCGGTTCCTCTTCGAGAGGCTCGCATCGCCGGCACGCGCGACGTCGTCGCGCACGGTCAGCGATCGACGCCGTCGCGCCGGAACGCGCGGCCGCTCGGCCCGCGAGCCGGCTACGTCCGCGACGATCGAGGCGCAAGGCGACTGACCGGGCTGGACGAAGAAAGCCACTGACCCCGGCAGTCTGCCCGAAACTGATGCACGGCGGTCGTCAAGACCGAGGCCGGTCGCTGGACCCCAGACGCGCACCGAGATCAGCGACGGTGCCGATGCCGCGGCTCCGGCCAGGCCGAGGTCCTGATCCGCGTGCTCGCGACCGCCGTCTGCGGCTCGGACAAGCACATCTACCAGTGGGACCCGTCGATGGCCGGCGATCGGTGAAGCCGCCGCGCATCTACGGCCACGAGTTCTGCGGCGAGATCGTCGCGTTCGGTCCGGGCGGCGAGCGGCGGCATCTGTCGCGACGGGCCAGTACGTCTCGGCCGAGATGCACGTCACCTGCGGGCACTGCCGCCCGTGCCGCACCGGGACAGCGCCACATCTGCGAGAACACGCGGATCCTCGGAGTGCACGGCGACGGCTGCTTCGCGCAGTACGTCGTGGTGCCCGCCTTCAACGTCGTGCCGCTCGACCGCAACGTCGTGCCGCCGAAGGTCGGCGCCTTCCTGGACGCGCTCGGCAACGCCGTCCACACGACGCAGGTCGCCGACCTCTCAGGCAAAGTCGGTCGCGGTCCTCGGCTACGGCCCGATCGGCGCGATGTGCGCGGAGATCGCCGCGCATCTCCGGCGCGCTCGCGGATCGCGATCACCGACGTCAACGCCCAGCGCCGGCGCGCACGCGCGCGCGCTGGGCGAAGGCGCGCGGCTCTACGCAACGTCGACGGTCATCGACCTGACGCGCACGAAGGACCCGGCGGGCAGCCTGCGCGAGGCGCTCGGGCGGCGGCGCCGACGTCGTGCTGCGAGCTCTCGGGCGCCGAGGCGTCGATCAACCTCGGTCTCGCCGGCGGCGCGGCGCGGCGCGACGATCTCGCTCCTGGGCCTTCCGAGGAGCGAGGCCGGTCACGATCCGCGACTACACCAACGACCTGATCTTCAAGGGCTGACCCTCCACGCCGTCATCGGCCGGCGGATCTTCGAGACCTGGATCAAGATGCTCGACCTGCTGCGCCGCCGGGCTGGACGTCGACGATCTCGTGACCAACGAGTTCGAGGGCCTCGAGAACTTCCACGAGGCGATGGCGCTCCTCGAGAACCGGCAGGCGCATGAAGGTGGTCTTCTATCCGAACGGAAAACCGTCATAACTCAGTTCCAAGTCGAGGATGACGCCATGCCGACCAACAAGCCTGCTCGAAGCCGAACTCCCCATGACGAGATGACGGAGCGCCGAATCGCCGAGTTCGCGCTCGAAGAGTCGCGGCTCTCCAACCTCGCCTACCGCTTCAAGCTCACGCCGCGCGACCGCGTCTGGAAGAACTGGGACCGGACGGAGTTCGAGCCCAATCACTATCGCATCGTGGGCCTCGCCGGGCGTGCTGCCTGAACCGCGACGAGGTCGAGCGGCGCCCACCGCGGCCGTCCGCGGCGCTCGGAGACCTGGACGACATCCTCTACGTCGTCGAGCGACCCGGCGCAGGCCGTCATCGTCCGCAACTCCTCGGGCACCTCGAGATCATCAACCGCCCGACGCTCTGCGCCGAGATCATCGCGCGCGAGCACCGCCGCGTTCGACCGCGCGCTCGCCGCCCTCGACGCCGCGTTTCCCGGCGGCCGCGTCGCGGGGAAGATCCTGTCGGAGGAGTAGTTCTCCAGTCTTCAGTTCTGGCTCTCAGTTCTCGGTCCTTCTGGGACTGAAAGCTGAACGACTGATAACGAGAACTGTCTTCGCATGAATCTGATCGACCACCTCGCCGGCGAAATGGCGAAGCTCCGGCAGGCGGGGACCTACAAGGGAGGAGCTCGTCCTCGAGTCGCCGCAGGACGCGCGCGTCGGGTCGACGGCCGCGAGGTCGTCATGCTGACCTCGAACAACTACCTGGGTTCGCCAACCATCCGCGCGTGCGCGAGGCGCAGAAGAAGGCGATCGACCGGTGGGGCGCCGGCATGGCGTCCGTGCGGTTCATCTGCGGGACGGAGACGCTCCACAAGGAGCTCGAGGCCGAGATCGCCGCCGTTCTTCGGGACCGAGGACGCGATCCTCTACATGTCCTGCTGGAACGCCAACGAGGGCCTCTTCGCGGCGATCCTCGAGGAGCCGGACGGCCTCTACTCCGACGAGCTGAACCACGCCTCGATCATCGACGGCGTCCGCCTCTGCAAGGCGAAGCGCTACCGCGTGCCGCACAGCGACATGACAGGCGCTTCGAGCGCGATGCTCGCCGAGGACACGACGTCGCGCTTTCGCCTGATGATGACCGACGGCGTCTTCTCGATGGAGGGCGAGGAGGCGCGACCTGCGCCGAGCTCGTCCGGATCTGCGCGCGAGAAGGACGACGCTCCTCGTCGGTGGACGACTCCCACGCGACCGGCGTCCTCGGCACGACCGGCCGCGGCACGGCCGGAGGAGCAGGGCGTGATGGACCGCATCGCCGTCATCACCGGGACGCTCGGCAAGGCGATGGGCTCGGCGGCCGGAGGCTTCGCGACGGGCCGAAGGCGCTCGTCGAGACGCTCCGCGCAGCGCAGCCGCCCGTACCTCTTCTCCAACTCGCTTCCGCCCGTCGGTCGCCGCCGGATCGCTCGAAGCGTTCCGGATGCTGCGCGAGGACCCGGCGCCCGTCCGCAAAGCTCCGCGGACAACGCGGCGCTACTTCCGCAAGGCGATGTCGGAGGCGGGCTTCAGATCCCGCACGGAACCCACCCGATCGTCCCGGTCATCGTCGGCGACACGGCGAAGGCCCTCGCGATGGGCAAGGCGCTCCTCGACGAGGGCGATTTACGTCTCCGGGTTCCGGATTACCCGTCGTCCCGCAGGCGCAGGCGCCGTCTGCGCTGCCAGGTCTCCGCGCGCCCACGAAGCGCCGGGACTCTCGACCGCCGCGCGTCTGGACGCCTTGCCGAGTCAAAGAGTCGGCAGTTCTGCACCAGGACCCCAAGTACTCGGAGGCGATCTGACCAGGGCCGGCCTACACGCTTCGAGAGCTTCTTGCGCGCGTTCCGGACGCAGCAGGCACGCAGAGGACGGCGAAGACGACGATGCGCACGTGAGGACGCTCCGCCGCCCACACCCGTTCTTCAACGCCGGATAGAACTTCTCGCCGAGGTCGAGCTTCTCGAGCAGCGTCGGCTTCTCCATGTGCAGGACGGCGGTCGCCGAAGAAGGCGTACGAAGGCGATGAGACACGCCCCCGAGCGAGCCTCCGCGCCACGAGGCCCGTCGAGTAGAGCATCCCGGAGAGAAGCTCCGACTCTTCCCGGCGCGCTCCTCCTTCTTCCGTGCGCATCGCGTCCACGAAGCGCCTTCATCATTCCGCCGATCCAGATCGGCGAGGTCGTCGAGACGGGCAGGTACGCGCCGACCGCCCAGGAGAGCGCGTGCGCGCCGGCGAGCTGCGCCATGAAGGCGAGGAAGACGCCGACGAGCACGGGGGCCCAGGGCGAGGTTCTGCGCCAGGAGGCCCTTGATGATCGTCGCCATGAGCGTCGCCTGCGGCGCGGCGAGCTTCGGGCCGCCGATGCCGTGCAGCTCGCCGCCCATCGGTAGGTCTGGTCGAGCAGGAAGAGCGTGCCGCCGATGACGAGCGTCGAGGTCGAGCGACGCCGATGATGAACCCGATCTGCTGCGCTGCGCGGCGTCGCGCCCGACGAGGTAGCCCGGTCTTCAGGTCCTGCGACGTCGCGCCCGCGTTGGCGGCCGCGACGCAGACGATCGCGCCGACGCACAGCGCGACCGCCTGGTAGATGTCGCCCGTCCGGCCGAGAGCCACGAAGACGACGCACGTCGCCATGAGCGTCGCGATCGTCATGCCGGAGATCGGGTTCGAGGACGTCCCGATGATCCCGACGATGCGGGAGGAGACCGTCACGAAGAAGAACCCGAAGACGACGACGAGGAGGCCCATCAGCGAGCGAGCCGGGGAACGGGCCGTGCGGGAATCCCGGAAGGATCGTGATCAGGAGGGCCAGCACGATCGATCCCGATCACGACGATTCCCATGCCGAGATCCCGCTCGGTCCGCTTCGACGCTCTTGGCCTCGCCCGTCGCCGGCGCCGAACGACTTGACGGACTCGCGGAACGCCGACACGATCGTCGGCAGCGTCTTGATGAGCGTCATGACGCCGGCGCAGGCCACCGCGCCCGCGCCGATGTAGCGGACGTAGGCGCGGTAGATCCACTCCGCGTGCGAGTGGCGCGGCCATCCAGGCGTCGGAGAAGCCCGAGGTTCTTGCAGGTCCTGGACGATGCGCGCCGTCGGCGACGAAGATCGAGATCAGCGGGATGAGCGCGAGCCACGGACAGGACGCCGCCCGACGCGAGCTCGCCCGGCGATGCGGGGCCCGATGATGTAGCCGAGCCCCAGGTACTCCGGCGTGACGTCGCAGTAGAGCGTCGCGTCCGGGATCCTGCCCGTTCTTGCCGGTCCTGAACCAGCGTGCGCCGTCTCGTTCCAGAGCCCGATGATCCCGTAGAGGAACTTGTAGAGCAGCGCCGCGGCCACGCCCTTGAACACCATCTGCGCGAGGTCGCCGCCCCGCTCTCCGGCGATCAGCACGTCGGCGCAGGCCGATGCCTTCGGGGTAGCTGAGGCTTCCCGTGCTCCTTGACGATCAGCGCCCGCCGCAGCGGGATCATGAAGAGCACGCCGAGCGTGCCGCCGACGGCCGCCAGCACGAAGATCGTCACGTACTTGAAGTAGTCGCTGCCCGCCGAGACAGGAAGAGCAGAGCCGGCACCGTGAAGACGACGCCCGCCGCGACCGACTCGCCGGCCGAGCCGATCGTCTGCACGATGTTGTTCTCGAGGATCGTGGACTTGCCGAGCTTCTTGAAGACGGCGATCGAGAGGACCGCGATCGGGACCGAGGCCGAGACCGTCAGGCCGGCGCGCAGCGCCAGGTAAACCGTCGCCGCGCCGAAGAGCGATCCCGAAGAAGACGCCGAGGACGATCGCCTTGGCGGTGAACTCGGCGAACGTTCTGCTCCGCGGCGATGTACGGACGGAATTCCTGGCCGGACTCCATCGTTGCCTCCAGCGAAGTTACGGGCTTTCTAGCACGGCTCCGGCGACTTCAGGAAGAGTTTTGTGGCACGTACCGGACTGGGGGACGTGAGGGACTGGGAGACTGGGGAAATCTTCGGGGAGGGCGTTCCGTACCGTGAGCGGCGCGCACGCGCTGCACCCCCATCCCCCGTCCCCAGTCCCACCAGTCTCCCGCGAGCGGCGCGCACGGCGCGCGAGCTACACCTCCTCAGGTGCCTCGAAGCCGACGGTGACCTTGCCGCCCTCGACGATGACCGGCGACGCTGCCGGCTCGCCGGACAGGCGGACCATCCGGTCGAGCTCCTTCCTGTCCTGCTTGGACGTTGATGTAGGTGAACGGGACTCCGCGCTTCGCGTAGTCCTCACGGGCCGCGGTCGTGTAGGGTCAGGTGTCCTTTCCGAAGATCTCGACTCGGTCGGCGCTCATCGTGTCGCTCCTCCGCCGCCGATCCTAACGCAGCGGAAGCGCCGATGCTATGATTTTTTGATCCACACGCCATGATCACGCTCTAGCTCGCCTCCGTGCTCCTCGCGCTGCTGCCGCCTCTCCGCCGGGCGGGGGAACGTCGCCGGAAGGCCGGGTCGTCCTGCCGCGGGCGGGGCGCCGATGCCGGACGCGTCCAACGCCGTCGTCTGGATCGAGGGCGTCCGCGGCGGGGAGCCCGGCGCCGTCCGCCGGGGCAGATGAAGAGCGAGCAGAAGAGGTTCGCGCCGCGGGTCGTCGTCGTGCGCCGCAGCGTCGACCGTGCAGTTTCCCAACGCCGACTCGATCTACCACAACGCCTTCTCCGTTTCGGGCCAGAACCGCTTCGACCTCGGCCTCTACCGGAGCGGCGCTTCCCGCGACAAGAAGTTCGAGGAGCCGGGGCTCGTGCGGGTCTACTGCAACATCCACCCCCAGATGGTCGGCTTCGTGATGGTCGTGGACTCGGACTTCGCCGCCGTCACCGGCCCGGACGGAGCTCGTTCCGCTTCGAGGGCGTGCCGCACGGCACAGCACGTCGTCAAGGCGTGGCACGAGGAGAGCGGCGAGTCGCAGTCGCCCGTCGACCGTCCACGCGCGGAGCGGATCGCGCCGCTGGCGATCCGCCTCGACGTGACCGAGCTTCCAGCCCGAGCCCTCACAAGAACAAGTACGGCAAGGACTACCCGCCCGGCGCGCGGCACCGACGATGAGCGCTACTGACAGCGCGCGTGCCGGCGGGCGCGACGGAGTGCGGGCCGCCCCTCCGCGTCGGGCCTGAAGCTTCCGCCTCCGGCGCCGCCCGCGGTTCTCGCTGCGCGCTGAAGATCTTCCTCGCGGCGGCCGCTGCTGATCCTGATCGCGGTCGGCGGCGCGATCGCCGTGTCCGCCGTACCGGGCGCGGCGCGTCGCCGACGCGAAGATCGCCGACGACCTGAAGAAGTCGGGCCCGCCTGGGAGTCGTTCCAGCAGAACCGCTACGGCGAGCTCCACCGCGCGCTCGGCGTCGTCGTCAGCAATCCCGGGATCATCAGCCTCATGACGCTCGAGCCCGCTGTCGCCCGCGACGACGATCGACACGCTGCAAGGCGCGAGCAGGCCTCCAACGCCCGGCGCCGACTTCCTGCTCGCCGCGGACCGCGAGGGCGTCGCCTTCGCGCGCACGGACAAGCCGCTCGGCTACTCGGCCGACCTCTCCGAGCGTGCCGACGATCGCCGGCGCGCTCGCAGGCGACGCAGACGCAGGGCATCTGGCTCTCGGGCGGCAGGCTCTACCACGTCGTCGCGGCGCCCGGTGCGTCGAGGGAGGCAGCCGCGTCGTCGGGCGCGATCGCGGCCGGCGTTCCAGATCAACGACGACGTCGCGCGCAACCTCAAGCCGCTGATGAACACGCGAGGTCGTTTTCTCGCCGACGCGGCGGCGCCGTCCGAGCCGCCGCGGCTGGTCGTCGCCGCCTCGACGATGCGGGACGTCAGCCCGGCGCCCTGCTCGACGCGGTCGAGCGCGCGGCGGGAGCTCGTCGACGCCGTCTTCCGCCAGGGCAAGACGATCGGCCCGCTGCCGCTCGAGCCTCGGAGCGACACCTACCTCGGCTACTTCCTCCCGATCCGCTCCTCGACCGACCAGCTCGTCGGCGCAGCCGTCGCCGCTGCGCAGCCGCGACAAGGAGCTTGCGGCCTTCCGGCAGATCCAGAACACGCAGGTCCTCGTCGGGCTCGCGGCGCTCGTCGTGGCCTTCCTTCTCTCCTTCGTTCCTGGCGCGCCGCATCACGGGCCCGTGGACCGCGCTCGTGCGCGCGACCGAGGAGGTCCGCGTCGGGCAACCTCGAGGACGCCGGACCTGCCCGTCGAGTCGAAGGACGAGATCGGCATCCTCGCCCGCTCCTTCAAGCGCGATGCTCGAGGAGCTGCAAGGAGAAAGCGGCGCTCGAGCAGTACGTCGGTCGCTGCCTCTGAAACGTCGTGCGCCGACGCCGGAGACCGTCGTGACGGGCCGGCGTCGGCGCGGACCCCGTGACGACGGCACCCGCGGCGCCTCGAGCCGCAGGTCGGCCAGCTCTTCGCCGGTCGCTACGAGATCCAGTCGGTGCTCGGCAAGGGCGGCATGGGCATCGTCTACAAGGCGCACGACCGCGACCTCGACGACGTCGTCGCGATCAAGACGCTCCGCAGCGAGGCGCTCTCGGCGGACCCGACGCTGCTTGACCGCTTCAAGCAGGAGATCCGCCTCGCGCGACGCATCACGCACCCGAACATCCTGCGCACGCACGACCTCGGCGAGACCAACGGCCTGCGCTACCTCTCGATGGAGTTCGTCAAGGGAATCACGCTGAAGCAGATGGTCGAGCCAGGACCAGCTCATCCCGACGCCCGTCGCGCTGCGGATCGCCAAGCAGATCTGCGCGGGCTCGCCGCCGCGCACGAGGTCGGCGTCATCCACCGCGACATCAAGCCGCAGAACATCATCATCGAGCCGACCGGCGGGCTGAAGGTCATGGACTTCGGCATCGCCCGCCTGACCCAGGAGCGCGGGCATGACCGGCGACGGGCACCGTCGTCGGCACGCCCGACTACATGTCGCCCGAGCAGGCCCGCGGCGTGGACCTCGACTTCCGCTCCGACATCTACTCGACCGGCGTCGTCCTCTACGAGCTCTTCACCGGCACGCTCCCCTTCGAGGGGGACACGCCCGCTCGCCGTCGTCCTGAAGCACGTGCAGGAGAAGCCGCCGTCGCCCCAGGCGCAAGAATCCGAAGATCGATCCGAAGATTGCGGCTATCATCTTGAAGTGCATGCAGAAGGACCCCGACGACCGCTACCAGACGCGTCAACCAGCTCTACGAGGCGCTGACGCGGGTGACGGCCTGAGCGATTTTGGATTTTAGATTTTGGATTTTGGATTGAGGCGACCGGCGGCCGCCAGACTCTCCTCCCACAATCTTCGCCGTCGCGCTCCTCGGCTCCGCGCCTCCGGCGGGCAAGGCCCAGGAAGCGCAGTTCTTCCAGCCGCCGTCCGCAGAAACCAAGCCTCGGTCTTCCTGTGGGACGCGCTCGCCCGGTACGACCTGATCGACCACCTGCACTTCCGCCCGGACATCGAGCGGCTGCGGCTGGAAGTCCGGCCGGAGCGTGGACCTGGATGTTCTCCGACCGCTTCAAGATCGGCGTCGCGCGCCGTCGGGGACCTCGGGACGGACCACAACGCGGACAACGCGAGGAACTTCGACAACTACCGCTCGCGCGGCGCCTCGATCGAGCGCTACTACGTCGAGGCCAAGCCCGGCCGGCCGCGGTCCGGGCCGGCAGCCTTCGGCATGCCGCTCGTCGCCAGCGAGATGATCTGGGACCGCGACATCCAGACGCCTGGGAGTGGCCGCCGCCTGGGAGTTCGCCACGGGCGGACGCCGCGACCTTGACGCTGGCGGCGGCGGGCTTCTACGGACCGCAGCGCGACGGGGACCACACGACGCATCGGCGTCGGGACAGCTCGTCTTCCGGACCGGCGACCCGGCGCGGCTCGCGCTCGAGGCCGCGGGGTCCTACTGGCACTTCGACCCGGACGGATTGAAGCCGGTCTACATTCCGCCAGAACTACTCGGTCATCGTCGGCGGCAAGCGCGCGCTTCGTCTCGCGCTTCCACGTCGCGGACGCGATCGGTCCGAGCTGCGCTTCCCGGTGGGAGCGCGTTCCGGTCACGATCGGCGTCGACGGCGCCGTCAACCTCGGCGTGCGCCGGCGAGGCCGCGAGCAGCGCGAGAAGTCGGCCGTCGAGGCGAGCGTCTCCGTCGGCACGGTCGGCAACCCCGGCGACTGGCGCGTCGTTCTACACCTACCAGTACGTCGAGCGCGACGCGCTGCTGGGCGCCTACAACGACCGACGACTGGTGGTTTCACTCGTGGCACCGGGGCAGCCGGGTCGGCATCGGCCTTCACCGATCCTGCCGCAGGTCTTCGTGCAGGCCGCGCGTCATGTTCCAGAAGCGCCTCGACCTGCCGGTAACCACGCTGAACCGGGTCATCGTGCCGATCTGGTGAAGATGTTCTAGAGACAGCAAACGTAACGTAGAACCCGGATGACACTCACTCCGTACGCTTACGTAAGAATCCTCCACTCATGGGCAAGACTCGTCGCCACGTGGACGACCTCTTCTTCCGATCGAAGATCGAGGCGACCGCGCGCAACCTGAACGTGCCCGTGCGGTTCGCTCGAGCCGGAAGGATCTGGTCGAGGAGTGCCTGGAAGGCTCCTGCGCGGCGGTGCTCGTGGATCTCTCGGTCAACGGCGACCTCGCTCGACGCGATCCGCGAGCTGCGCGCCGACGCGGCGACCAGCGATGCCTTCCGATCATCGGGTTCCTCTCGCACGTGGATCGCGACCTGGCGCGCGCAGGCCGAAGCGGCGCGGAGTCACCCGGGTGATGCCGCGCAGCCAGTTCTCCGAGTCCCTGCCGGACCTGATGATGGACCTGCTCGCTCCCGGGACGAAGCGGGAGATCCAGGAAGAGCCCGAACTCCCGGACGAATAGGAGTTCAGTTCGCGTGTTCAGGTCGGAGTGAAGTGCGATGACGGAACCGAGCCGGCGGGATCTGCTGAAGGGCGCGCGTCGCGCTTCTGCGCGGCGCAGGTCAAGACGCCGACCCGCGGCGGCGGCGGCGGGCTCGCAGGCCGGTGGTCATCGCGTCGGCCAACGGGTTGAAGGCCGTCGAGAAGGCCTATTCCGTTCTCGCGGCCGGGGGCGATCCGCTCGACGCGGTCATCTCCGGCGTCAACATCGTCGAGGACGACCCGGACGACGTCATCCGTCGGCTACGGCGGCATTCCCAACGAGGAAGGCGTCGTCCAGCTCGACGCCTCCGGTCATGGACGGCCGCACGATGAAGGCCGGGCGCCGTCGGGGCGCTGGAGAGCGATCAAGAACCCGTCGAAGGTCGCGCGCCTGGTCATGGAGCGCACCAACCGGGTCTTCCTCGTCGGCCCGGGCGCGCTGAAGTTCGCGAAGGCGCACGGCTTCGTCGGAGGAGAACCTCCTGACCGAGCGGAGCCGGAAGATCTGGCTCTACTGGAAGGAGAAGCTCTCCGGCCACGACGACTGGATCGAGCGCGGCGACGAGGAAGAGAAGGATCCCGACATCCGCTGGTTCATCGAGAAGTACGGCGCGTCGAGGACTTCCGGCCGCAGGGGACGATCAACTGCAACGCGGTGACGACAGGACGGCGACATCGTCGGGACGACGACGACGTGCGGCCTCTTCTTCAAGATCCCCGGACGCCTCGGCGACTCCCCGTCATCGGCGCGGGCTCTACGTGGACGGCGAGGTCGGCGCGTGCGGCTCGACCGGCTGGGGCGAAGGGAACCTCCGCTCCTGCGGGTCGCACACCGTCGTCGAGTTCATGCGCCAGGGCCTGTCGCCGCGAGCAGGCGGCGCTGAAGACCCTGCGAGCGGATCTCGGCGCTCGCGCGAAAGAGAACCACGACGCGCAGGGCCGGCTGAAGACCGGCTTCAACGTCAACTTCTACGCGGTGAACAAGAGGGGCGAGCTCGCCGGCGCCTCCTCTGGTCCGGCATCGTACGCGAAGTCCGGGCAACTACAGGCCCGCGCGCTTTGCCGCCGCCGACGCCTCGGGCGCGCCGCTTGATCGAGTCCGGCCTACCTCTATAAACAGGAGAAACCGCTGACGTGCCAGTCGACTGTAGACTTCTCCATGCGCTCTCCCACGGCGCGTCCTCGCCGACTGGTTCCTCGAACAGATCACGCAGCGCCGCAGGCACTACCGGCGCTACGTCTACAACGACCCGGTCAGGCTGCAAGGCCGCGATCCAGCCGGGCGACGTCCTGCTCGTGGACGGCGACCAGCGCGTCTCGCAGGCCGTCAAGTACCTGACGACGTCGACCTGGTCGCACAGCGCGCTCTACATCGGAGACGCGCTCCTGCGGCGCTATCCCGAGCCGGCGCGTCGAGATCCAGCGGCAGTTCGGGCAGCGAGGCGAGGTTCCTGATCGTCGAGGCCCTGGTCGAGCGGGGCGTGATCGCCTCGCCGCTGCTGAAGTACATGGACCTGAACATCCGGCATCTGCCGGCCCGATCGGCCTTCACGCCCGAAGATCTCGAGATCGTGCTCGACCACGTGATCTCCCGCATCGGGCACACTTACGACCGCCGCAACTTCCTCGATCTCGCGCGTTACCTCCTCCCCTTCCACCTCGATCCCCCCGAAGCTGAAGGAGGACGCGCTCCACTTCGGCAGCGGGATCGCGACGGAGACGATCTGCTCGACGCTCCTGGCCGAGGCCTTCGCCAAGGTCCAGTTTCCGGTTCTGCCCGGCTACCAGCCGTGGAAACCGCGCACGACGAGCGAGAAGGTTCAAGCAGATGATCCTGGTCGGCGCCCCACCGCGCCGCGCCTACAGCGGCCTCCTCCAGGCGCGCCATCCGACGCTCTGCGTTCCGCGGGACTTCGACCTCTCGCCCTACTTCGACATCGTCAAGTTCAATGCGGCGCGAGGTCGGCTTCGACTACCGGAAGCTGCGCTGGGAAGAGGCGAGCCTTAGTCCTCCGTCGCCCGGCGTGAGAGGCCTGGGGTCGACCGGGGACTGCGCAAAGTGACCCGGCCACCGCACGTCATAATCCGCTTGACAGCCGCGCGGCGCCCGCGCTAAAAGCCCAATGTAAACGATTACACTCGCGGGAGGGCCCACGGAGAAGAAGTCCTCGGCCGTTTCGGAGTCCCGGCAGCTCGGAGGCTGCGCCCGGCGCCGGTGGTCACGATCAGGGACGTCGCCCGGGAGGCGGGCGTTTCCGTCGCGACCGTCTCCCGCGTCATCAATGGAAAGGGGCCCATCCGGGAGGCGACGCGCCGCCGGATCCGCGCGCGTGCGTCGAGAAGCTCCGCTACGCTCCCCACGGCGCCGCGCGCAGCCTCATCACCCGCGAGACCCACACGCTCGGCGTCCTGCTGCCCGACCTCTTCGGCGAGTTCTTCTCGGAGCTCATCCGGGGCATCGATCGCGACGGCGCGGCGGCGCGGGTACCACCTCCTCGTACTCCGGCTCCCATGGCGACCGCAGCGAGGCCGAGGCGATGGTCCGCGCGATGCGGGGCCGGGTGGACGGCCTGATCGTGCTCTCCCGACGGAACCGCGGCGGCGCTGCGCGCGAACGTTCCCGGAGAACTTTCCCGTCGTGCTCTTGAACAGCGCCGGCGGCGGGACGCTCGTTCGACACGATCGCCGTCGACAACTTCGGGGGCGCTGCTGGCGATGGTGCGTCACCTCGCCGGGCTCGGGCACCGGCGCGTGGCGTTCATCGCGGGCCTCCCGGCAACCGGGACGCCTCGGAGCGCCTGCGCGGTTACCGCGAGGCGCATGCGGAGCGTCGGAGAATGGTCGAAGGCGCTGGAGATCCCGGGCAATTTCCGGGAAGAGGCGGGCTACGAAGCGTGCGCGCGCATTCGCAACCTCGCGTCCGCGGCCGTCGGCGGTTTTCGCCGCCAACGATTCGATGGCGATCGGCCTCCTGTATGCGCTGCCGCGAAGCGCGGAATGCGCGGTGCCCGGAAGACCTGGCGATCGCCGGATTCGACGACATTCCCATCGCGCGCTTCATCACCCCGTCCCTGACCTCCGTGCGCGTTCCGATCGCCGAGCTCGGGACCTGCGCGGCGCAGACTGCTCGACGTCCTGGGCGGAAAGCCGACCGGCCGCCCGCGCAGAGGTCGGTCCTCCCGACGACCCTCGTCGTGCGCGCCTCCTGCGGCGCGCATGCTCGGACCCGAAGCCCGGGCCGGAGGAACGCGGAGGCGAGGGCGTTGGCCGGTTAAGGCCTGTTTGAAAATGAGTGAACGCGTTTCCGAACAGAAGAGTGGCAACGTTCGACTTTGCGGCAAGGACGGGATCCATGAAGGTGGCTAAGGCGATTCTGGTGTTCGCGGTTCTGCTGGGGACCATCGCCTCCGGCGTCTCCTGGCGCAGACGACGACCGGCACGCTCCGCGGCACGGTCAGCGACGAGAGCGGGGGCCCGCTGCCCGGCGTGACGGTGACGGCCGTCAACGACGACTCGGGGGCAACGGCGGACCGCCGTCACCGGCCCCGACGGCTTCTTCAACGTCTCGGTGCCGCCCGGCAACTACACCGTCCGGTGGAGCTTCAGGGCGTCGGCGCGCAATCGCGCAAGGCCGTGGTCCTGCTCGGGCAGACCCAGGGGATGGAGTTTCGCGCTCAGCCTGCAAGGCCACGCAGGAGGTCACGGTGTCGGCCGAGGCGCCGGTCATCGAAGCGAAGCAGAGCGAGATCTCGACCAACGTGACCGAGCAGCAGCTCAACGGCGTTGCCGCAGGACGACCGCAACTTCCTGAACTTCGCCAACCTCGCGCCGGGGTGCGCACGGCGACCGACGAGAACAACAAGGAGGTCCTCGGGGGCGCGATCCCCGGCTTCAACACGAACGTCTTCATCGACGGCACGAGCTACAAGAACGACGTCTTGAACGGCGGCGTCGTCGGCCAGGACTCCAGCCGCGGCAACCCGTTTCCGCAGAACGCCGTCCAGGAGTTCCGCGTCGTCACGCAGAACTACAAGGCCGAGTACGAGAAGGCCTCGAGCGCGATCATCACCGCCGTCACGAAGTCCGGCGGGAACGAATTCCACGGCGACGGATTCGCCGTTTACCAGGACAAGGGTCTCGTCGCGGTCAACCAGCTGCGACGAGCTGCCAACCGCTGCGCCGGCCAGCCGAAGCCCGGGTTCGTCAAGCCCGACTACACGCGGTGGCAGGCGGGGTCTCGCATCGGCGGCCCGATCATCAAGGACAAGCTCCATTTCTTCGGTTCCTGGGAGATACAACGACCAGAACCGCAACAACAACGTTTCGGCCGGGATCGCAGATCAACCTCGTGCCCGAGCCCGACCCGATCGCAGCCTGCTCGGTTTTCAGGGCAACGTCCCGAGCCCGTTCAAGTCGAACCTGGCGTTCGGCAAGATCACCTGGCAGGCGGACCCGAGCGACGTCGTCGGACTTCGAACGGCTTCTACCGGCACGAGGACGAAGTCAAGGACGTCGGCGGCACGCGCGCCTTCGAGGCGGGCACCGACATCATCAACGCCGTCTGGAACGTGCAGGCCAAGAACGCGTGGCTGTCGTCGAAATACCTGAACGAGACGATCCTCGCTTACCAGGACTACAAGTGGAACCCGAGCCCCGTGGTCGCCGGGATCGTCGGGCAGGACTATCAGAACGCGCTTCGCATCGGCTCGACCGACAACCTGCAGAACTTCCACCAGAAGCGTTTCAGCCTCCGGGACGACTTCACCGTCCTCGATTTTCGCGCCGCCGGCGATCACGTCGTGAAGATCGGCGCCGTCTTCAGCAACAACAAGTACGACGTGCAGAAGCAGTTCAACGGAATTCCGATCTACCGGTTCCGCTCGGATATCCCGGCGGGCAGTCCCGTTCGCGTTCCCGTTCGAGGCGTCCGTACGGCTTCGGCAATCCCGACCTCTCGTCGAGCAACAACCAGTTCGGCATCTACCTGCAGGACGACTGGACGGTGAATTCGCGCCTGACCGTCAACGTCGGCTTGCGCTGGGACTACGAGACGAACGGGCTCGACAACGACTACGTCACGCCGGCCCTCGTCCGAACGGAGCTCGGCAACCAGTTCTCCGAGCTATTACTTCTCGGACGGCAACGACCGCCCCGCCTTACAAGAACGCCTTCCAGCCGCGCGTCGGGTTCGCGTACGACCTGTCGGGCAAGGGAACCACGGTCTTCTTCGGCGGCTACGGGCGCTACGTGGATCGCGTCGAGTACAACGCGCTCCTCGACGAAAAGTTCCGGCTCCAGTACACGACGCTGACGTTCCGGTTCTCGGCCGACGGGCTGCCGCGCGACGGCCAGCCGACGATCGTGTGGAAACCGGCCTACGGGACCGCCTGCCGGCCTGCAGGGCATCATCAACAGCGGCACCGGGCCCAAGCCCGAGGTCTTCCTCATCAACAACGACACCAAGCCGCCGGTCTCCGACCAGTTCACAGCGGGCTTCCGGCAGCAGTTCGGCATGGTGGGCGCTTCGATTTCGTACGCGGGCGTGCGGTCGCGCAACGGCTACACCTGGATCTTCGGCAACCGCAACCCGGACGGAAGCTGCTGCCAATCGCTGGCGCCCGACTTCGGGAACGTGCTCCTTTCCGCCGCCTCCAAGCGCGCCTGGTACGACGCGCTCTTCCTCCAGGTGGACAAGCGCGTACACGGCGGCGTCGAAGTGGGAGCGACGCTCGCCTACACGTACGGGCACGCGACCGCCAACGGCGGCGACTTCTTTCAGCCTCGACTACCTGACGCCGGGCGACTATCCCCGGCACCGCGCCCCGCAGGACGAGCGGCATCGCATCGTGATGTCGGGCATCGTCGGATTGCCCTGGGACGTTCGGCTTTCCACCCTGCTGACACTCGGCACCGGCGTGGGCTTCACGATCGCCGACGCGACCAACGGCTTCGGCTTCAACCAGTTCAAGGTGCGGTTGAACGACGGGCTACGCCGCCGGACGCCGGCACCTTCCCGTACCAGAACTGGGACTCTCTCGCTGCAGAAGGATTTCTACGTCACCCAGGCGGCGCACGTCGGCGTCCAGGCCGGGTCTTCAACGTCACGAATCACAAGAACTTACGGCTGCTACGACGGCTTCATCGCGCCGAAGACGGATCCCCAGCCCAACCCCAACTTCGGCACGCCCGGCTGTCTCGTCACGCAGCCGCGCCGCCTGCAGGTCGGCTCTGCTTGTCGGATTCTGAGGTTATTGTCTGACTGCTGAAGGTGCGGAGACCCGCTGATGGACTGACGAGGGAAGGGAGCGGACGCGAAACCGTTCGCCCCTCGTCCCGGCCGCGGGCGGCGTTGGCCACGCTCGCGGCGGCTCTCTTCGGGCTTGCGCTCTGCCGTCCGGTTCCGCGGCCGGCGGAGCCCCGCGTCGTCCCGCCGCGGCCCGCGGCCGACGCGGCCTCCGAGGCGTTCCTCGACGACCTCGAGCAGCGCACGTTCCGCTGGTTCTGGGATCTCGCCGATCCGGTCACGGCGCTCATTCCGGACCGCGCGCCCACGCCCTCCTCTCGAGCGTGGCGGCCGTCGGTTTCTGGCCTGACGGCCTACACCATCGGCGCCGAGCGCGGCTGGGTGACGCGGGCCGAGGCGGCCGGCCGCGCGGCGGCCGACGCTGCGGTTCCTCCTCGACGCTCCGCAGGGCGACGCGCCGGCGGGCGAGACCGGCTTCCACGGCCTCTACTACCACTTCCTCGACATGAAGACGGGGCAGCGTTTCGAGACGGTCGAGCTCTCGACGATCGACACCGGCGCTGCTCGCGGCCGGCGTGCTCTCCTGCCAGTCCTACTTCGACCGCGACGACCCGGTCGAGGCGAAGATCCGCGCCGACGCCGACCGTCTCTACCGCTCGCATCGAGTGGGACTGGGCGCAGCCGCGGCCGCCCGGCATCGCGATGGGCTGGACGCCCGAGGAGGGCTACCACTCCTGGAACTGGCACGGCTACGACGAGTCGATGATCCTCTTCATCCTGGCGCTCGGGTCTCCGACGCATCCGGTCGCGCCGGCCGCCTGGGAGGACTTCGTCGCGACCTACCGCTGGGGGAGTTCCTGGGGCAGACGTACGTGAACTTCTCGCCGCTCTTCGGCTACCAGTACTCGCCACGTCTGGATCGACTTCCGCGGCATCCAGGACCGCGCGCATGCGGGAGAAAGGGATCGACTACTTCGAGAACTCCCGGCGCGCGACGTACGCCCACCGCGCCTACGCGGTCGGCGAACCCGGGCGGCTGGGCCGGCTACGGCGCCGGATGTCTGGGGCCTGACCGCGTGCGACGGTCCGGTGGACGCGACACTGACGATCGGCGGCCGGCCCGCGCACGTTTCACACCTACTGGCCGCGGGGCGCCTCTCTCCTGCACGTCAACGACGACGGCACGCTCGCGCCGACGGCCGCCGCGGGCTCGATCCCTTTCGCCCCGGAGATCGTCCATCCCGGCGCTCAAGGAGATGCAGCGGCGCTGGGGAAAGCGATCTTGCAACCGCTACGGCTTCGTGGACGCCTTCAACCCGACGCTGTCTGATCCGGCGAATCGCGCGTCCCGCACGGACGAATCGTGGCGGGCGTCGGCTGGTTCGACCAGCGATCAGCTCGGCATCGACCAGGGGCCGATCGTCGCCATGATCGAGAATTACCGGTCGGAGCTCGTGTGGAAGACATTGCGCAAGAATCCGTACATCGTCGCAGGGACTGCGGCGCGCCGGTTTTACGGGCGGATGGCTCGAAGCGCTCCGCCAACTGATCGGCGTCGGGCTGGCGCTCGCGGCTGGCGGCGCCTGCGGCGGCCGTGCCGGCGCCGCGCCGAGGGAGACGCTGGTTTTCTGGGGCCTCGGGCGCGAGGGCGAGGTCGTCAAAGACCTCGTCTCTGATTTCGAGCGCGAGAACCCGGCCTTCGCCTCGTCGTCCAGCAGATCCCGTGGACGTCGGCGCACGAGAAGCTGCTCACCGCGCTTCGTCGGCAAGTCCGACGCCGGACCTGGCGCAGCTCGGCAACACCTGGATCCCGGAGCTCGCGGCGATCGGCGCGCTCGAGACGCTGGACGACCGGGTCGCGGCCTCGACGGCGGTTTCGCCGGCCGCGTATTTTTCCGGGGTGTGGCAGACGAACGTTTTCGAGGGCGCGCTCTACGGCATCCCGTGGTACGTGGACACGCGGGTTCTCTTCTATCGCCCCGACCTGCTGACCCGGGCGGGATTTCCGCGAGCCGCCGCGGGACCTGGGAGAGCTGGCGCGACGGCGATGCGCGAAGATCAAAGCGCTGCAGGATCCCGCCGCCCACCCGATCCTCCTGCCGACCAACGAGTGGGAGCAGGCGACGATCCTCGGCCTGCAGGAGGGCTCGACCCTGCTCTCCCCGACGGCACCCGCGGCGCGTCTTCCGCGAGCCCGCGTTCGCCGCCGCGGCGCGCTTCTACGCGGACCTCTTCCGGGAGCGACCTCGCCCCGATGGTCAGCTACACGCAGATCGGCAACGTCTACCAGGAGTTCGCGCGCGGGCAACCTCGCCGTTGTGGATGACGGGACCCTGGAACCTGGGCGAGTTCCGGCAGCGCCTGACCCCGTCGGAGCAGGATCTCTGGATGACCATGCCCCTGCCCGCCCCGGACGGCTGGCCGACTGGCCGGGCACGTCGTTTGCCGGCGGATCGAGCCTCGCCATCTTCCGCGGCATCGCGCTCGAAGGACGAAGGCCTGGAAGCTGATCGAGTTCCTTTCGCAGCCGCGCATCCAGGCCCGCTTCTATGCGCTCTCGGGCGACCTGCCGGCCGCACGGCGGCCTGGGACGATCCGGCCCTCGCCGGGAGACCCGAAGGCCCGGGCGTTCCGCGTGCAGCTCGAGCACGTGACCCCGATGCCGCGCGTGCCCGGAGTGGGAGCAGATCGCGCAGAAGGTCGTCCGAGGACCTCGAGCCCGCCATCCGCGGACGAGAGAGCGTCCCGGCAGCGCTCTTGCGCGGCTCGACGCCGACGTGGACCGGATCCTGGAGAAGCGGCGCTGGATGCTCGCGCGGAAGAGATGAAAGCGCCGGGCGCCGCGTCCGCTCCCGCAGGAGGCGAGGGCGGCGCGCGCTCTTCCTCGCTCCGGGCCTCGACCGTCGTCGGCCTGTTCTTCATCGTTCCGATCGTCGGCTCGTTCCTGCTCTCCTTCACGGACTTCGACATCTACGCGCTCGGCCGACATCGTCCAACCTGCGGCTGACGGCCCTGGCCAACTACGCGGCCCTCGTCAGGACCCGCTCTTCTGGATCGCGCTGCGCAACACGGTCTACTTCGTCTTCGTCGGCGGCCCGCTGACGCTCGGCGTGGCGCTCGCGGCCGCGCTTCTCCTGCACTCGAAGCTCGCGCGCTGGAAGGGGCTCTTCCGCACGATCTTCTTCGCGCCGTTACGTCACGACGCTCGTCGGCGTCGACGGTCGTCTTCCGCTACCTCTACCACCCGCGGTTCGGGCCTGCTCGATCGCGCGCGCTCGGCTGGTTCGGCATCGCGCCGATCGACTGGCTGGGCGACCCGCACTGGGCGATGGCCGGCGATCATCCTGCTCGCCGATCTGGAAGAACTTCGGCTACGCGATGATCCTCTTCATCGCCGGGCCTGCGGCAGCATCCCCGAATCGCTCTACGAGGCGGCCCGGATCGACGGGGCCGGGCCGCTGGCAGACGCTTCCGGCAGGTGACGCTGCCGCTGCTCGCGCCGACGTTTCTCTTCCTCGGCGTCACGACGACGATCGGCTACTTCCAGTTCTTCGCCGAGCCCTACGTCCTGACCGGCGGCGCGAGGGCCGCTGAACGCGACGCTCTCCGTCGGCCTCCTCATGTACAAGCAGGGCTTCCGCTGGTGGAACATGGGCTACGCGGCGGCGATCGCGTTCGTGCTGCTTCTCGTGATCCTCGCCGTCTCGGCCGTCCAGTTCGCGCTGCAGAAGAGGCAGAGAGGCGTGAGGCGCCGCGCGGACCGATCCTCGTCAACGCGGTCCTCGTCGCCGGCGCGGCTCGTGACGCTGACGCCGATCCTCTGGATGATCTCGGCCTCGCTCGATGCCGACCGGCGAGGCCAATACTTTTCCGCCCGCGTTCCTTCCCTCCCGGCCGACGCTCGCGCACTACGCGGGAGCTCTTCACGCGGCTGAACCTCGGGCGCGCGTTCGCCAACAGCCTGATCGTGGCGACCGCTGGTCACGCTCCGTCTCGCTCGCTCGCCAACGGCATGGCCGGGTACGCCTTCGCGAAGCTCCGCTTCGCCGGCCGGGATCGCCTCTTCTCGGTCCTGCTCGCCGCCATGCTCGTTCCCGGCGCCGGTCGCGATGCTGCCGCTCTTCCTGCTCCTGCGGGCGATCGGGCTCGTCAACACCTACGCCGGCGTCGTCCTGCCGGCCGTCGCGACCGATCCTCGGCATCTTCCTGATCCGCCAGTTCGCGCACTCGATCCCCGACGACCTGCTCGACGCGGCGCGCGCTGGAAGGGGCGGGAGAGCTGGCGATCTTCCGAAGGATCGTCCTGCCGCTCCTCCTGCCCGTGCTGACGACGCTCGGGATCGTGACGTTTCTCTCGACCTGGAACGACTTCATCTGGCCGCTCGTGGTCCTGACCGGACGAGTCGCGCTACACGCTGCCCGTCGCGCTCGCGATCCTCGTCGGCGAGCACGTCGCTGGACACGGAGCTGATGATGGCGGGCTCCGTGCTCACGGTCCTGCCCGTGCTGCTCCTGTTCCTGGCGCTCCAGACGCTACTACATCGCCGGCATCCTGATCGGCGGCCTCAAGGAGAGTGACTGGGTCGGGGAGACGTGCGGGGACTGGGGGCTGGACTGGGTGAGGGGCCGCGCGGATCGTCCGAGTCTCTTCGCGCTCGTGCTTCGCCTTTGCCTGGGCGGCCCGGGGCCGGAGAGGACGATCTTTCGGGACGATTTCCAGGACCCGTCCCGGTGGAAGGCTTTTCCGTCGGCGGGCGTACGTCTCGCGCTCTCCGGCGCCGAGGCGGCGCACGGGCGCGCCCTGCGCCTGGACTTCGACTTTGCACGGACACGCGCGGCTGGGCGGCGGCCCGTCGCGAGTGTCGCGATCGATCTTCCGGAAAACTGGGAGCTCGACTTTTCCCTGCGCGGCGAGGCGCCCGCCAACGACCTCGAGATCAAGCTCATCGATGCGACGCGGCCAGAACGTCTGGTGGGCTGTCCGGCGCGACATCGCGCCGCCGCCGGCGGGACCGACGCTCCGGCTGAAGAAGCGCCATTTCTCCTTCGCCTGGGGGCCGGCGGGCGGCGGCGAGATCCGGCACGCGGCCGCTCTCGAGTTCGACCGTGACCGCCCGCGCCGGAGGGAAAGGCTGGATCGCGTTCGACTCGACCTGAGGTGCACGCCGCTTCCGGTCCGCCGGGCCTCCGGCCCATCCGCCCGTCGTGACCGGCTTCCTCGTCGGCTGCCCGGCTTCGCGCCCGAGCGCGCGATGGACGGCGATTCCGCGACCGCGTGGCGGAAGCTCCGGGCAGGGCCCCGCCTGGATCGCGATCGACTTCGGCGAGAAGCGCGAGTTCGGCGGGCCTCACGATCCAGTGGGAGCCCGGCCGCTTCGCGCGATCGCTACCGTGTCGAGACCTCCGACGACGCGGCGAGCGATGGACGGCCGCGCGAACCGTCGAAGCGGGCAACGGCGGGCGCGACGATCTCTTCTGCCGGAGTCGGAGTCGCGATACGTCCGGCTGACGATCGCCGGTCCGGCCGCGAACGGCGATCGGCGATCCGCGAGATCGTCGTCAGAGCCGCTGGCCTGGTCGGCAATCGCCGAACGCGTTCTTCGAGGCGCATCGCCCGCGAGGCGCCGCGCGGACGCGTATCCGCGGTCCTTCTCGGGCGAGCAGTCGTACTGGACCGTCGTCGGCGCGGACGGCGACACCGAGAACGCGCTCGCTGGGAGAGGACGGCGCCGTCGAGCCGTCGCGAGGACTCTTTCTCCGTCGAGCCGTTCCTCTTCCTCGACGGAAAGCTGCTTCGCCTGGAGCGACGTGGTCGATCGCGCAGTCGCTGGAGCGCGGCGACCTGCCGATCCCGCACCGTCGACTGGCGCGCGGCGCGCTGCAGCTCGACGATCACCGCGTTTGCCTCCGGGCCTCCAGGCGGACTCGTCGCTCGAGGTCCGATACCGCGTTCGGCAATTCGCCCGGGCCGCGGCTGCGCGGGAAGCTCTTTCCTGGCGGTCGCGCCCTTTCCAGGTCAACCCGCCGACGCAGTTCCTAAACGGTCCGGGCGGCGTCGCGGGATCGGAGGCCCTGCAGTGGGACGGCATCGGCCGTCGTCGTGGACGGCGTCGCGGCGAGTCGTTCCGCGCGGTCCGCCCTCGCGGGTTCGGAGCGGCGCCCTTCGACGGCGGCCCGATCACGGAACTCCTCGCCCGCGGGCGAGCTTCCTCCGCAGATGAGCGTGCGCGACGAGCTTCGGCTACGCCTCGGGCGCCGTCGCGTTCGACCTCGACCTTGCCGCCCGGACGCGGCGCGACGAGGTGTCTCTCGAGCTCCCAATCCATCCTCGAGCGCTCCGCACCGGCCGGCCTCATTCGCCGATGCCTCTGACGCGGCGCGAGGCATCGGAGCCGCGTCGCCCGGCGGCCTCGCGGCCGTGCGCGCGGGAGTGGCGCGCGCAAGCTCGACGGCGTCGCATTGCGAGGGTCCGCCGGCGGCGTGCGCAGCCGCTGTTCGGACGCTCCGGAGCAACCTCGCGTACGCCCTGGTCGAGCGCGACGGCCCGGCGCTCCGTCCGGGCACGCGCTCCTACGCGCGGTCGTGGATCCGCGACGGCGCGCTGATCTCCGCGGCGCTCCTGCGCGCTGGGCCAGCCCGGAGGCCGTGCGCGCCTACATCGAGTGGTTCGCGAAGTACCAGGATGCCGACGGCCGCGTGCCCTGCTGCGTGGACCGGCGCGGCGCGGACGCCGTGCCCGAAAACGACAGCCACGGCGAGCTTCCTGTTCACGATCGCGGAGTACTGGCGCTTCACGCGGGACGCGGACGTTCCTGCGATCACCTTTCGCCCACGTCGAGAGCGCCGGTCGACGTACATCGACGGCCTCCGGCAGAAGCGGCGACGGCGGAATTCCGCGACGCCCGCGAAGCTGCCGTTCTTCGGCCTCCTCCCGAGTCGATCAGCCACGAGGGGTACTCGGCGAGGCCCGTGCACTCGTACTGGGACGACTTCTGGGCGCTCAAGGGCCTGAAGGACGCCGCGGACCTGGCCGCCGCCCTGGGTCGCGAGAGCCTCGCGCTCGCGCTGGGTCGGCCATCCGCGACGAGTTCGGCGCAGGACCTGTTCGCGTCTCTTTCGCGGACGATCGCCTCGCGCGGGATCGACTTTCATTCCGGGTTCCGCCGAGCTCGCGGACTTCGATCCCGACCTCGACGACCGATCGCGCTCGACCCGGCCGGCGAGATGGATCGCCTGCCGCGCCGCGAGCTCCTTGCGGACCTTCGAGCGCTACTACGAGGAGTTCCGGCGCCGCGGCGGCGCGAGAGGCCTGGGGACGACCTACACCCTCTTACGAGGCTCGCGCAACGTCGGCGCCTTCGTGCCGGCCTGGGCTGGCGCGACCGGGCCCGGGAGCTCGCTCGACTTCTTCGTCGCGGGCGCGCCGCCCGGCATGGCTGGAACCAGTGGGCGGAAGTCGTCGGCCGCGAGCCGCGCAAGCCCCGCTTCGTCGGCGACATGCCCCACGCCTGGGTCGGCGCCGACTTCATCCGCTCCGCTCTCGACCTCTTCGCCTGGGAGCGCGAGGAGGACGGCGCGCCTGGTCTCGCCGCCGGGATCCCGGCCGCCTGGCTGCGCGCGGCTTTCCGGCGTCGGCGTGCGGCGCCTGCGGACCCCGCACGGCCTCCTCGACTACACGCGTGCGCGCGCAGAAGCGCGGTCTGCGTTTCTCGATCGGCGCCCTCGACGTCCGCTCGGGGCGGATTCGCCCTACGTCCGCCGCTCGAGGAGCGCCGCCCCGCCGCGTGACCGTCAACGGAAGGGCCGTCCCATTCTCCGGGGAGGAGTTGATGATCCGACGGCTCTCCCGCGAACAGTCCATCTTCGAGAACGCCTCGTCGTCGACCCCATGGCCGATAGCGGGCGGGCTCGCTTCAGCGCCGATCTACGAGGGCGGCGCGCCGCGGGTGCGGATGACTTCCGAGTAGAAGCGGGCGCTGGCCTTGAGCGTGCGGCGCTGGGTCTCGTAGTCCACGTGGACGATGCCGAAGCGCTTGGAGAAGCCGTGGCTCCACTCGAAGTTGTCGAGCAGCGACCAGGCGAAGTAGCCGCGCACGTCGGCGCCCTGCTGGAGTGCATCGCGCAACGGCGCCCAGGTGCGTTCCGGAGGTAGTCGACGCGGAGCGGGATCGTCGAGCGTCCGCCGTCCGACGCGCCGGCGGATCGTAGAAGGCGCGCTCCGTTCTCGGTGACGTAGAGCGGCAGATGTCGCCGTAGCGCTCCTGGACCCACAGCGAGCGTGTCGGTCAGCCCCGGCGGATAGACCTCCCAGTCGGTCTCGGTGTAGCGTGTGCCGCTTCTGCCGGACCGGCGCGCGCCCGCACCGGAAGTGCGCGCGGATCGTCGCGCGTGACGCTGCGCGTGTAGTAGTTGACGCCCAGAAAATCGATCGGCTCGCGGATCGCCGTCGACCTCGGCTGTGCGGGAAATCCGGCCAGGCGTCGCCGAAGATCTCGGACAGCATCTCCTCGGGATAGCGCCCGAGGAAGACCGGGTCCAGGTACTGGCGGTTCATGTAGGCGTCGGCCCGCGCCGTCGCGGCGCAGGTCGTCCGCGTTTCCGCGAAGCCGGGATACTTGGGCTCGAGGTTCACCACGAGCCCGATCTCGTGCGCGGCCTTCGGCGCGGTAGGCGCGCACGGCCGCGGCGTGCGCGCGCAGCAGGTTGTGCGAGGCGATCGGCGCCTCGAAGAGGCTCGCGTGGCCGGGCGCGAGCTTGCCGTGCAGGTAGCCGCCGTCGGCGACGACCCAGGGCTCGTTCAGCGTGGTCCACATCTGCACCCGGCCGTCGAGCGCGCGGAAGACGACGCCGGCGTAGTCGGCGAACCAGTCCGCGATGTCCGGATTGAGCCAGCCTCCGCGATCGTCGAGCGCCGCCGGCAGGTCCCAGTGGAAGAGCGTCAGCGACGGGTCGGATCCCGCTCTCGAGCAGCGCATCCACCAGCCGCTCGTAGAAGTCGAGCCCGCGCGGGTTGACGCGGCCTCTCCCTCCGGCAGGACGCGGCTCCAGGAGACGCTGAAGCGATAGGCCGTGCAGGCCGAGCTCGCGCATGAGCGCCGACGTCGTCGCGGTACCGCCGGTAGTAGTCGCAGGCGACGTCGCCGGTCTCGCCATCGTGCGACGAGCCCGGGCGTGTGGCTGAAACGGTGCCAGATGCTCGGCGCCGGCGCCGTCGGCGAGCGGCGATCCCTCGACCTGGTAGGCGGAGACGGCCGCGCCCCAGAGGAACCCGTCCGCGCGAAGCTACGCGCGCGGCGCACTCGCCGTTTCGGCCGGGTGCCATGACGTCGGGGCTCACGCCGTCATGCGGAGCTCGGTTTCCGCGTCGAACACGTGCATCTCTCGAGCTCGATCGCGACGACTCGAGGCGGCTGCCGGCCGCCGGCACGCGCGTGCGGGCGCGAGCTTGCAGAGCAGCGCTTCCTCTCCGACGCGCCCGTGCACGATGACCTCGTCTCCCAGCGGGCTCGACGAACTCGACCTCGACGGGGAGCGCGACCGTCGGTCCCTTCGTCCGCCTCCGCGGCGTCGACGACGTTCTCGGGACGGATTCCGAGAACGACCTGCCCGGCCGTCTTCGCCGGGGCTCGGCCGCGGGCGGCCGCCGGCGGAAGCGACAGCGCGGAGCCCCGACGCGAGCGGCCGTTCCGTCCCGCTCGAGGCGGGCCCTGCAGGAAGTTCATCGGCGGGCTGCCGATGAAGTTGGCGACGAAGAGGTTGCCGGGCCGCTGGTAGATCTCGAGCGGCGCCCCGACCTGCTGGATCCGGCCGTCGCTGCATGACGGCGATCCGGGCGCCCATCGTCATCGCCTCGATCTGGTCGTGCGTGACGTAGATCGCCGTCGTCCCGAGGCGCTGCTGGAGCTTCTTGATCTCCGCCGCGCATCTGGACGCGCAGCTTCGCGTCGAGATTCGAGAGGGGCTCGTCGAAGAGGAACACCGGCCGGGTGCGCGCACGAGCGCCCGGCCGAGCGGCGACCCGCTGCCGCTGGCCGCCGGAGAGCTGCCTCGGCTTGCGTCGAGCAGGTCGCCGGCATGCTCGAGGACGCCCGCCGCCTCGTCGACGCAGCCGGTCGCATCTCGGCGCGCGGCGTCTTTCGCATCCTCAGCCCGAACTCGAGGTTCTCCGCGGATCGTCATGTGGGGATAGAGCGCGTAGTTCTGGAAGACCATCGCGATGTCGCGGTCCTTGGGGGCGAGCGTGGTTGACCGCGCGGCCGCCGATCGCGATCGTGCCGCCGAGATCGTCCTCGAGGCCCGCGATCATGCGCAGCACCGTCGACTTGCCGCAGCCGGAGGGACCGACGAGAACCATCAACTCTCCGTCGAACGACCTCGAGGTCGAGATCCTCGATGACCGAGACTTCGCCGTAGCGCTTGGAGACCTTCGTGGAGAGTGACCCCCATGGCCAAGGAACTTCGAGCTCTCCGAGGAATCGAAGACTCGAAATTGAAGTGCGTTACCGCAGCCGCCGGAAAGAATGCCGTTGACGGCGTCGACGCGGCTCTGCAGGACGCGGCGCATGCGGCCGACCTCGGCGTCCTGCGGCCGGCGAACCGCACGCTGTCGCCCTGGAACTCGAAGCGGAGAACGGCGTCGCGGTCCTCCGGCCAGCAGGCCGAGCATGCCCGGCGCGGTAGGCGCGCATCCACTCCGGGCGAGGGCTCGGTGTCGAGCCGCTGCCGGAAATAGGTCCTTCCGTCGGCCGACGGCCCTTCGCGAATCGGAGCTTCGTTGGAGATGGTACACGCGGTGCGTGCGGCGGGGCTTCGCCCGGGTCGGCGGCGCATCGGCTTTGCGGTACTGGGGACGTCTCGGAATCGCTGGACCTCCTCGCTGCCCAGCGCGATTCTTTCACGGATCGGCCGTCAGGGATTCAACGAAGGAGCCGGCTGGAGACGATGGAGAAGCGGTCGGGATGACACGCGCTCGCGGAATGCCGGCGTCCGCCTCGTCCCTGGTGATGGCCTCGATCAGCGACGGGAAGCGGTCGAGGTAGTCGACGCCGAGGCCGTAGTAGACCGCCGCGTCGAGCGCCGTGGGCGATCCCGCCGTTGGAGGCCAGGTCCACCTGGAACTTCCCGATCCGCGAGCTCTTCTCCTCCTCGAGCTCCTTCGTCGGTCAGCCCGGTCCGCAGGAACTTCGGGCATCTCGTCCGAGGGTCGACGGCGACCGCGGCGTCGCGGCTCTCCGGCTTGACCGTCACCGCTGACGACGAAGGGCCCGGCGACGTGCGTCGCGTGGAAGCTCGAGTGGATCCCGTAGGTCAGGCCCTCCGTGTCCCGGACGCGCACGCCCAGGCGCGACGTCAGCGAGGACTGGCCCAGCGCCGAGTTGGCGAGGGTGCAGGGCAGGAACTCCGGATCGCGCGCGCGTCAGCGTCGACGGGCTCGAGCATCACGACGTCGGCGCTCGCCTTGTCCGGCATCGCGGACCGTCTCCTGGGCCGGCGCAGGCCGGCGGCGACCGGCGATCTCGGCAGCGCGTGCCCGGCCGGCCCTCCAGGACGCGAGCCGCTTCGAGGCCGTCCAGGATCCGGTCCGCCGTCGACGTCCCCGACGACCACGAGCTGCAGCGTCGCCGCGCCGTAGCGCTTCGCGGTAGAAGGCCGCGCAGCTCCTCGCGGGCGAGCGCCTCGACCGAGCGCGATCCGCTCCTCCGCCGGTCCGCCGGTGGAACGGATGGCCCGTCGGGATAGACGCGCGCGCACGGCGGCCTCGTACGCGCGGCACGCCGGTCTGGTCCTGCTGCTTGCCGGATCGCGCCGACGAGCCGCTTCTTCTCCTTCTCGAGCTCCTCGGCGGGAAAGACCGGGGTGCGCAGGATCTCGATCAACCGGTCGAGCAGCGATCTCCAGCGTCGCGCGAGAGCGACGATGCCCCGATGTCCACGCCGACCGGATCGCGAGGCATCGGCGGAAAGACGAGGCCGAGCGCCGCGGCTCTCCAGCTCCTCGGCGATCTCGAGCTTCGTGCGCTGCGTCCGTCCCCTTGGCGAGCTCCTCGGCCGTCGACGGAGGCGATCAGCCGCCGGTCGCGGAGGCGAAGAGCGGCCTCGCGCTGGAGGGAGCCGGAGACCGCCACCGTCGGGTTGAAGTGGTTCTCGAGGACGAGCAGCTCGCGCCCCGTTGGCGAGACGCGCCGGCGACGGCGTCTCGGCGATGCGGCGCGCCGGCGGGACGCTCCGGCGGGCGGACGCGGTCATGGCGCCGCTCGCGCTCGGGCGTTTCGCCGGTCTTCGGCGCCGCGCGGCGGCGAGCTCCTCGCCGTGCTCGGCCTCGGCAGGAAGAGCCCGACGGTCAGGTCGTCGTCGCGCAGGTACGACCGCGCCACGCGCGCGGACGTCCTCCGGCGTGACGCGCCGGATCGCCGCGGGATAGTCCGCGTACCACTCCCAGTCGGCGACGGCGATCGCCTCCGAGAGGGAGCGCCGCGACCTGGTCGGTCGAGTCGCGGTCGAAGATGACCTCGGCCTCGATCTGCGTGCGCGCCTTCTCGGTCTCGGCTTCGCGTCACGCCGTCGGCGGCGACGCGCGCGATCTCCTCGCGGATCACCGATTCCACGGCCGACGGCTCGACGCCCGGCCGGACCGGCGCGAAGACCGAGAAGAGGGCCGGGGTCGCTGCAGCTGCCACGGGACGACGGTCACGGAGAGGGCGAGGCTCTTCTCGACGAGGGCCTGGTAGAGGCGCGACGGTCATTCCGCCGCCGAGGATGTTGCCGGAGCACCGCGAGCGCGTGCGTGTCGGGATGCAGCGCCTGGACCGGTCCGCCACGGCGAGGCCGCACCACGGCGACCTGGCCCGACGCGGCGCACCGATGAAGCGCCGCTCCTCCCTCCTGCGGCGGCTCGACCGTGTGACGGCCGGGATCGGCCGCGCCGACGCGGGGATCGCACCCGAAGTGCACGCGCGATCTTCTCCGAGCGCCTCCTCCTCCTCGAAATCGCCGATCAGCATCGCCGTCGCGTTGTTGGGGTGGTAGAAGACGTCGTAGAACTCCTTCAGCCGCTCCGTCGTCGACGCCCTCGATGTCGCTGCGCCAGCCGATCGTCGGGTGGTGGTACGGGTGCTCGCGGAAGGCCGCCGCGAAGGTGTGCTAGCAATACGTAACTGAACGAAGTACAA
>ERZ1370068.7042-contig-5985_pt1 | contig 38728 bp, 57 predicted proteins | sample MGYA00561227_ERZ1370068 | MGnify/ENA primary metagenome ERZ1370068 (study PRJEB38410, sample SAMEA6850437) | metagenome | study: Metagenomic assessment of the ecological functions of the soil: analysis of the soil microbiota associated with the...
AACAATCCTGCGCGGCAAGATGCGCATGATGCTCATCCTGATCGATCGGTCCGAAGCGGTCGCCGATCAGCTCCGCATGCAAGCGGCCCAGCTCGGCGTACCGCCCGACTTCCTGGCTGTAACGATGGTGCGCGAGGGGCGCATCGCCCCGGTCGAGCTGAATTGACGGGACCGAGCCTTACGCGCGATGGTCCTCAGCGAGCCGCATAGCGGCAGCGAGACCGGGCCTGCAGCAACCGCGCCGGTCGCTGCGTCCTCCGCGAATGCGACGACGGACAGGGGCCCTGCCCTCCGCCGGCAGCGCGAAGACCAGATGCTCCTTCAGCCTCGCCTGCCGCATCCACGCGCTGCGGCCGAGACATGCCATTGCCGCACGACGTGATCGTGCGTGAGTCGTTTTCCCGCGTCTCGCCGGCTCTTCACATCGCTGGCGAGGCCGTCCTGCACCAGCGCAACCGCGATCGACGCGTGCGCCCGATCTCGCGCCTGCGGGATGCGCACGCGCACGTCGATCGTGGCGGCCTCGCATCGACCGGCGTCGCGGCAAGATCGATCGCCGCGCGAGCGGGCTTGGCGTTGACCGCGGCAATCGCCTCCGCCGGTTGTCCGGGCAGGCGCCACGCAGGAAAGTCTCCGCCCTGCAGCAGGATCTCGCGGCGTGTACACGAACGCCTCATGCTGCCGCTGCGATTGCTCGTGCTGTCGCGCCGTGTACGCAGCGCTGCCGGAAACGGTCCCGCCATCCCAGCCGGTCCCAGTAGTCGACGTGAAACGCCAGCGCGACTGCGCGGCCTCGCGTCGGCTCCGTGCGTGAGAGCGCTCAGCCAGCGGTCCGCGGGGGACAACTGTCGCAGCCTTCGGAGGTATAGAGCTCGACCACCGCCATCATATGATCGGCGCTGCTGGCGCGACATTCGGCATGGATCGCCAGCGGCCAGACTCGCGGAGTGCGGCGGCGATGAGCCCGGTCATACGGGGGTACGAATTCATGGCGAGGCTTTCGTTAATTCTTCCGACTTTGGTCGGCTGCCCGCGGCGCTGAGCCGCTACGCGACGCCACGAGACTTCTGCGCGCCGTCGTTAGCATGGATCCGCGTCGTTGCTGCCCGGCCGCCAGTCGTCGATCGGCGATCGCCCCGGGCGGCGCCCCAATCTTCGCGAGGAGGCGATTCATGGGCATCATGGCTATCATCGGAACGATCATTGTCGGTCTTCTATCGTCGGCGCGCTGGCGCGTTACTTCTATCCCGGGGCCGTGCCGATGGGGTTTCTGGCTGACCGTCGGACTCGGGATCGGCGGCTCGCTCGTCGGCGGCCATCGTCGGCAGTCTGCTCTGGAAAACTCCTGACGGCAAATTCCACCCTGCCGGCTGGTTCCTCTCGCTCATCGGCGCACTCGCCCTGGTTTGGGTGCTACGAATTACCTGCAGCACTTGCCGGCGCAGGCGTGCCGTAGCGCCGCACCGGACAGGTCTGGCGCAGTCACGGAATTTGCCGCCTGAATTGCGGCGGCGCGATCCCATACGCCGCGCCTATAATTCGGGCATGTCGAAGCTCAATCTGCCTTCTCCCGAAGTGATGTACCGCGCCGTGGTCGACCGCGACCCGGCATTCGAGGGTATTTTCTCGTCGCCGTCGCGACGACCGGAATCTTCTGCCGCCCGACCTGCCGTCGTGAGGACCCGAAGCGCGAGAATGTCGAGTTCTTCGCGTCGGCGAGCGAGGCGACTGCACGCGGGTTACCGCCCGTGCCGTCGCTGCCGGCCGCTCGAGCGCGGGCGTCAGCGCGCCGTTGGTGGCGCAACTGCTCGCCGCGGTCGAGGCCGGACCGGCACGGCGGCTGCGCGACGCCGATCTCACGCGGCGGGGCATCGACCCTTCCACCGCGCGGCGAGCGTTCAAGCGCGCTACTGCGGCATGACCTTCACGCCTATCACCGCGCGCGCCGCATGGGCCTGGCCCTAGCCGGCGTCGCGCCAAGGAAAATCCATGCTCGATCTGCAACTCGATCACGGTTTGAATCCGGCAGCGGCTTTCCGCGGAGCGTTCAACCGCTTGCTCGGCACGGCGCCCAGCCGCGCCCATGGAACGTCGACTGTCTCGTATGCGCGCTGGATCGAGACGCCGCTCGGCGCCAATGCTCGCGCTGGCGGAACGATCAGCGGTCTCGCCTGCTCGAATTCGTCGACCGCCGCGGCTTGGAACGCGAGCTCGAGTCGCTGCAGCGCAAGCTCGGGCGCCGCATCCTCCCGGGTGCATACTCACCTGGCGCCAGATCGAAGCCGAGCCTGCAGGCGTATTTCTCCGGCCGCTCGCTGCAGTTTCGCTACGCCGATCGACTCCGGGCGATCGCCGTTCCAGCATGCCGTGTGGACGCGCTCTGTCGGAGATCCCGCCCGGCACGACGCGCTCCTACGCGCGGAGGTCGCCGCGACGGTCGGGCGCCGCGCCGCGGTGCGCGCCGTCGGGCGCGCTAACGGCGACAACCGGCTTGTGCATCATCGTGCCCTGCCATCGCGTGATCGGCGCCGACGGCGCGCTGACCGGTTACGGCGGCGGACTATGGCGCAAGCAGTGGCTGCTCGCGCACGAGCGCGCACACGCCGCGGTCGCGGGCAGCTCGCGCTCGACGTCGAATCCCGCGACCGCGATCGCGGCGCTCGCCGCCGGCTGAAGCAATGTCGCCCGGCCGACGTCGCCCGGCTGCTGACGCTGGCCGGGCTCTGGGGGGCTCGTTCGCCTTCATGCGCGTCGCCGTTCCCGCCCTGGGACCCGTTCTGGCTCGCCTTCTGCGCGTCGCACTTCGCATTCGCGGCGCTGTTCGCTCTTCGCAGCGATCCAGGCAACGTCCCCGTTTCCGCGAACACTGGCGCGATTATCTTGTCATCGGGATAGTGAACTCCGCGCTGCCGTTCGTTCTCTTCTGCTTCGCCGAGCAGTACGTCACGCGCGTCCGACGGCGGCGATCCTCAACGCGACGAGCCCGTTTTTCGGCGCCATCGTCGCCGCGCTGCTGGTTCGAGGAATCGCTGACGCTGCGCACAGCTCGCGGGCATGGGCCTCGGGCTCGGCGGCGTGGCGCTGCCGTCGGCTGGCAGCCCGGAGCCCTGTCGGGTACTCGCGCTGGCGCCACGCTCGCCTGTCTGCCGCGGCGCTCTGCTACGGCATCGCGAGCGTGTTACGCCAAGCGCGCATGGCCGCGGTGCCGAGCTTCGCCAGTCGCGCTCTGCTAGCCAGCTTGGCAGGCCGCGATCGTCGCTCGCGCCCGCGCTGTAGCGGTCGGTCCCGCTGCCGGCGCCGCCGACGCGCGCTCGTCGCCGTCAACGTGCTCGCGCTCGCTCTCGCGTCGACCGCGTTCGCGTACCGCCTCTACTTCCGGCTGATCGCGGACATCGGTCCGGCGCGCGCGCTGACCGTCACGTTCCTGATCCCGCTTTTCGGCGTGCTCTGGGGCGTTGCTGTTTCTGGGCGAGCCGCTCGGCGCGAACACGCTTTTCGGCTGCGCGCTGATCGTTGCCGGGGACGCTGGTTCGCGCCACACGCACGCAGCATCACGTGCGGCGCGTCGGCCGCGTGCGACCTGAGACCTCGCGTCAGCTCAGACGAGCTCGGCGGCGGGACCGAGTACTCTGCGCGCGCAACTCGCGATAGCGCGGCAGCGTCGGCGGATAGACGCAGATGTACTTCACCTGCGCGGCCTGCAGACAGCGCTGCTTGATGATCTCGAGCTTCTGATCCCGTGGGTTCTGGACCTGCTCGGGCTCCTTGGCATCGACGATCGCGACGATGGTCATGTCGCGGTCGCAGCACGACGAAGCCGACGTGCTGGTTGGCGATCTTGCGGAACGCGCGCAGCCGCTCCATGCCCTGCGGTCCGATCTTCGACCTGCAGCACGTCGGCAAGCCGCACACCGCGCGAAGATTTCGTGCCGCGGAAACGCCGCCTTGAGCAGCAAGGTAGACGACGCCTTCTCGGCTTTGGACAGGAAGCGCGGCCGCAGCAGGTACAGGCCGGGAAGCTCCGCGCTCGGACAAGCAGCCGGGTCGTCTCGCCTTCGGTCCACTGCGCGACCGGTGGTCGGCGCTATCCGACGTCAGCTCGGCTCGCCGCACTGCGGCTGACGTCGCATCAAGCCGACACAGCACGAATGCACGAGAGTGCCGATCGCCAGCGCGAAGAGCATCCCGGAAGTCATCGAGCCAGTCTCTTCGTTCTTGCTCGGCGCTGGACGTCGTCTGACGCATGCACCGCTCGCAGGGTAGCGTGGTTTTCCGCGCGGTCACGCGTGCCGGCTCCTCGCCGCCCGACGGCCTCGTGTCCAGTCTAAGCATGCTGATGCCGCGAACTGCTTGTGCACCACGGATCGCGCATCGATGAGCCGTGGCGAGGTGCCCCGCCGGAGCGGGGCTTATGTCTGCGGCCTGCTACGTGATCATACGTCCACATGTCCATATCGCCCATGCCGCCCATGCCGCCGCCATTCCACCGCCGCCGCCCATCGCGCTTCTCGTCCTTCGGCAGCTCGGCGACCATCGCCTCGGTGGTCAGCAGCAGCGCTCGCGACCGAGGCCGCGTTCTGCAGCGCGAAGCGCGTCACCTTGGTCGGATCGACGCACGCCCATCTCGACGAGGTCGCCGTACTCGCCGGTCTGCGGCGTTGAAGCCGTAGTTGCCCTTGCCCTCGACGACCTTGTTGACGACGACCGACGGCTCGTCGCCGGCGTTGGCGACGATCTGCCGCATCGGCTCTTCGAGCGCGCGCAGCACGATCTTGATGCCGGCGTCCTGATCGTGAGTTGTCGCCCTTCAGGCCCTTGACGTTGGCGCGCGCGCGCAGATACGCCACGCCGCCGCCGGCGACGATGCCTTCCTCGACCGCCGCACGCGGTCGCGTGCAGCGCGTCCTCGACGCGGGCCTTCTTTTCCTTCATCTCGACTTCGGTCGCGGCGCCGACCTTGATCACCGCCACACCGCCGGCGAGCTTGGCGACGCGCTCCTGCAGCTTTTCCTTGTCGTAGTCGGACGTCGCGTCGTCGACCTGCTTGCGGATGTTCTTGACGCGCGCCTCGATCGCCGCCTTCTCGCCGGCGCCGTCGATGATCGTCGTGTCTTCCTTGCGCCACTTCGATCTTCTTCGCGCGGCCGAGGTCCTTCAGCGTCGCGTTTTCGAGCTTGAGGCCCAGCTCTTCCGCGATCACCGTGCCGCCGGTGAGGATCGCGATGTCTTCGAGCATCGCCTTGCGGCGGTCGCCGAAGCCCGGCGCCTTGACGGCGGTGGTCTTCAGGATGCCGCGGATGTTGTTGACGACCAGCGTCGCGAGCGCCTTCGCCGTCGACGTCTTCGGCGATGATCGAGCAGCGGCTTGCCCGGCCTTCGCGACCTGCTCGAGCAGCGGCAGGAGATCGCGGATGTTCGCTGATCTTCTTGTCGTGCAGCAGGATGTACGGGTCTTCGAGCAGCGCGACCTGCTTGTCGGGATTGTTGATGAAGTACGGCGAGATGTAGCCGCGGTCGAACTGCATGCCTTCGACGAGGTCGAGCTCGTTCTCGAGGCCCTTGCCGTCTTCGACGGTGATCACGCCTTCCTTGCCGACCTTGTCCATCGCCTCGGCGATCGTCTTGCCGATCGACTCGTCGGCGTTGGCCGAGATCGCGCCGACCTGCGCGATTTCCTTGCTGGTCGTGCACGGCTTGCTGATCTTCTTCAGCTCTTCGACGACGGCGATCACCGCCTTGTCGATGCCGCGCTTCAGGTCCATCGGGTTCATGCCCGCGGCGACGTACTTCATGCCTTCGTTGCACGATCGACTGCGCGAGCACCGTGGCCGTCGTGGTGCCGTCACCGGCGACGTCGGAGGTCTTGGACGCGACTTCCTTCACCATCTGCGCGCCCATGTTCTCGAACTTGTCCTTGAGCTCGATTTCCTTCGCGACCGACACGCCGTCCTTGGTGATCGTCGGCGCGCCGAAGCTGCGCTCGAGGACGACGTTGCGGCCCTTGGGGCCGAGCGTGACCTTGACGGCGTTGGCGAGGATGTTCACGCCGACCATCATCCTGTTGCGTGCGCCCTCGCCGAAGCGGACGTCTTTGGCTGCCATGTTCGTTTCTCCTGAATGCTTGTAGGTAGGCGGACGGGATCGGTCAGCGCGACGATGCCGATGATGTCGTCTTCGCGCATGTGCAGTAGATCCTGCCTGTCGAGCTTGAATTCCTGGCCCGAGTACTTGCCGAAGAGGATCTTGTCGCCGACCTTGACGCCCATCGGCGATCAGCTTGCCGTTGTCGTCGGTCTTGCCGGGGCCGGCGTACGACGACTTCACCCATCGAGACGGCTTTTCAGCCGCGGTGTCGGGGATGACGATGCCGCCGGCGGTCTTGCGCTCTTCTTCGAGACGCTTGACGATCACGCGATCGTGCAGAGGACGAATTTTCATCTTCATGTCAGTACTCAACCCAAAATTAAAAGTTCGCAAAAATCAATTAGTCGACAGCCGGTTTCTGAGTTCTCCAGGGGCGGCTCAAACCCGATTCCCCAGGTTTCGCTGGGGCACTCACCGTTAACGAGTGCCACTAATAAAGCCGCCCGTCGTTCGAACAAAATCGCGCTCCCTTGGGGCTCCTCAGTACCCTGTAGTGGTTGTCGATCGGGGCCCCTGAGCCTCGCTTGGGCAAATCAGGGGCGCGACATGTGGGCTATCGTCTGCTCCCGGCCGCTTCCGGTGCTTGCGTAAGCTCGCTCGGCGCAGTCGTACGCGGTCGGACAAGAGGGGAGGAAGCTACCGATGGCGAACGAGCCACCGGGCCGCCGCTGCCGGCGCCGGAACACCGCCGGTCGGCGGGTCCGGACCGGAACCGCGCACCGGTAGCGGCCGAGAGAGTGGCGTCCTGGCGGAGCGGAAGGCTGGCGCCTGTCTCACCCGGGTGTCGGGATGTGGTTCTCGGCCGTCGTGATGCCCTGGTCGTGGTGAACATCGGGCTCAACTTCGTCCCGGTGGTTGGCCCCTCTCGCCTCCCAGATCCCAGTGCCCGGTGTTCGCTGGCGGGCTGACGCTCGGCTGCCGCGCGCCGCCAAATGACCGCGGCAATCCCAGCCGATTACGCTCGCGCACGTAAGTTCGCCGGGTGCCCAGTCAACGCACCGGGCCGCTCCTCGTCGTCGGAGTGATCTACACGGTGCTGGTCATCGCCGTGGTGGTCGTCGTGTGGCGGTGCTGCTATTCCTTCGGAGCCGCCGTCATCGGCGCGATCGCCGCCGCAGGCGATCCGAGCCGGCTGGGATTCACGCTGGAAAGCATGTATCTCGCCATGCTCGTCGGAGCGCTGCTGTTCCCGGCACTCTACCTGCCCGTCATCATGGCCGTGTGGTTCGCGCCAGCCCTGGTGATGTTGGGCGGCGCCGAGCCGCTTGCTGCGATGAAGCTCTCGTTCAGCGGTTGCCTGAAGAACATCGTGCCTTCCTGCTCTAGCTGGCCTCGGTCGGCATCCTGCTCGCAATCGTCGCGTCGATTCCGCTGGGTCTCCCCGGGTGGCTGGTACTCGCGCCGGTCTCGGTCGCCACCATCTACGCGAGCTATTGCGACATCTTCGAGGACAAGGACGCGTAGACGCGAGCCTCGGGAGCACCCCGGGCGAAGACGGCTTCCTACACGGCCCCGCAGGGTCAGTTCCAGCGGCGGCTGTCCGGTGATGCCGCTGCGGATCGCGCGCGTGCGAGCGCGGGCGGCGCACTGCGCCGGACGAACAAGCGCAGTTGCGCGGTATCTCCGGCAAGATCGAATTCGTATGATTCCAGAAGATGCTGCACGGTCGCGCCGTAGCGCGATGCGCGCGGGATGCGCACGACCCAGGTCTTCTTTCCGGCGGCGTCGAGAACAGGGCGTCGAGCAGCGCTCGACCGTGACCTCCGCGCGCTGCCCGAAATCGAGCCCTGCGAGCCTACAACTCGTAGCCGCCGTCGAGCGAGCGAAAGAGCCCGAAACCCGCGGGCGGCATACCGCCGTTCTGATCGTCGGGCCAGAAGACGTAGCCCGGGACCGCAACCGACTCGATGCGTCCGGTTTTCGGATCTTCCTCGACGAAGTAACCGCTGACCAACGCCCGCTTGAGCCGTGCGAAGAACTCCACCGCGGCCGGTGTGTCGGCGGCCAATCCGCGATCGAAACTGCCTTCCTTGGCTGTTTCACGGATCAGATTGCGGGAGCATCGCGAGATGCCCGACGTGCGCAGGGGCAAGCATTGGCAGGAGCCCTCTGACGATGACGATGAATAACCTAACGTCCGCTGCCCGCACCCGGGTGACCAGCTTACGAACGGTACCCGCGAAGCCACAGGCGGTAATCGCCCCTCGCTCGGCGATCAGTGTGCCTGCTCTCTACCCGGGCCGGTGCCGACATCGACGACCAGCGGAATCTGCAGGCTCGCCACATCGGTCATGAGCTGCGGCAAGCGAGCTTTCACTCCTCGACTTCCGCGACCGGCGCTTCGAGCACCAGCTCGTCGTGCACCTGCAGGATCAGCTTGCTCGCGCGGCGCTCGCGATCGAGCCAGCCCTGCACGGCTATCATCGCCAGCTTGATCAGGTCGGCGGCGGTGCCCTGCATGGGCGCGTTGATCGCCGCGCGTTCGGCGCCTTGCCGCGCGGACCGCCTCCGGCGTTGATGTCCGGCAGCCACAGCCGGCGGCCGAACACGGTTTCGACGTAGCCCTGCTGCGCGCGCCAGCTCGCGCGTGCGCTCGTATGCATGTAGCGCCACGCCGGGATAGCGGGCGAAGTAGCGGTCGATGAACTGCTGCGCGGCCGCGCGCTCGATGTCGAGCTGCGCCGCGAGCCCGAACGCGCTCATGCCGTAGATGAGCCCGAAGTTGACCGCCTTGATGTAGCGGCGCTGATCCGGCGTGACCTCGATCGAGCGGCACGCCGAAGACCTCGGCGGCGGTGGCGCGGTGGATGTCGGCGCCCTCCGCGAACGCCCTGCAGCAGCGACTGCGTCGCCCGAGAGGTGCGCCATGATGCGCAGCTCGATCTGCGAGTAGTCGGCCGACACGAGCACGTGGTCCGGCCGGCGCGATGAACGCTTCGCGGATGCGCCGGCCTTCCGGCGTGCGCATCGGGAATGTTCTGCAGGTTGGGGTCGGTGCTGAGGCGAGCCGCCCGGTCACCGCGGTCGCCTGCCGGAAGCTGGTGTGCACGCGGCCGGTGCGCGCGATTGACCATCTGCGGCAGCTTGTCGGTGTAGGTCGACTTGAGCTTCGACAGCGCGCGGTGCTCGAGCATGAGCTTCGGCAGCGGATAGTCTGCGGCGAGCGTCTGCAGCACGTCCTCGTCGGTCGACGGCTGCCCGGTCGCGGTTTTCTTGCTCACGCGGCAGCTTCATGCGCGTCGAACAGGATCTCGCCGCAGCTGCTTGCGGCGAGCCGAGGTTGAACAGGCTGCGCCGGCGAGCTGGTACGCCTGCTGTTCCGAGCGCCAGCAATGCGCTCGCCCAGCTCGCTGGCTCTGCGCCGCCAGCTGCGCGGCGTCGACCAGCACGCCGTTGCGCTCCATGCGGAAGAGCACCTCGCGCGTCGGCAGCTCGATAGTCTCGTAAACGTACGCAAGCCTGGCGTCGCGCGGCGATCTGCGGATAAGAGCGCGATGCAGCTGCAGCGCGATGTCGGCGTCCTCTGCCGCGTACTCGCCCGCGCGCTCGATCGCGACCTGATCGAAGCCGATCCGGTTCGCGCCCTTGCCGGTGACCTCGGCATACGTGATCGGTCTTGACGTCGAGATGCCGCGAAGCGAGATCGTCCATGTCGTGCGGCGATGCGATTCGAGCGACGTAGGACTGCAGCATCGTGTCGTGCGCCACACCGGCGAGCGCGATGCCGTGATTGGCCAGCACGTGCTGGTCGTACTTGACGTTCTGGCCGAGCTTGCATTTGCACGGATTCTCGAACCAGGGCTTGAGCCGCGCGAGCATCGCCATCGAGCGGCAGCTGCGCGGGCGCACCGGCATAGCGATGCGCGAGCGGAATGTAGCGCCGCGCGGCCGGGCTCGACTCGCGAACGACATGCCCGACGATGCGCGCCTGCATCGGGTCGAGGCTCGTCGTCTCGGTGTCGAAGGACACGAGCGATGCGGCGTCGATCGTCGCCAGCCAGCGGTCGAACGCCGCCTGATCGAGAACAGTCTCGTAGTTGCGGGATGAGCGGCTGGCGGCGATCAACACGCTCCTCGGCGCACCGCGCGGCAGGTTGTCTCGCAGCCGTGGCGCTGCGGCACGCGGTGCCGTCGTTGTCCTTGAGCCAGGGCTCTTGAACTCGAAGCGCTCGTAGAGGTCTGCGCAGCGCCGTCGCATCGGGCGTCCGGATGACGAGGTCGGTCGGAGCGAACGGCAGCGCACAGTCGGTCTTCACGGTCAGCAGCTTCCGGCCTTGCGGCAGCCAGTGCAGGGTCGCGCGCAGATTCTCGCCGACGACGCCGCCGATGTCGCCTGCGCGCGCCATCACGTTGTCGAGCGTCCCGTAGTCGCTGAGCCACTTGGCGGCGGTCTTCGGTCCGACCTTGGCTACACCGGGCACGTTATCGACCGTGTCTCCGGTCAGCGTCAGCAAGATCGAGCACCTGATCGGCGCGTACGCCGAATTTCGCCGACGACCGCGGGCTCGTCGAGCTTTCGTTGCTCATCGTATTCACGAGAGTCACGCGCGGCGTCACGAGTTGCGCGAGATCCTTGTCGCCGGTCGATATCAGCGTTTCGATTCCATCGGCCTCTGCCTTGCGTGCGAGCGTGCCGATCACGTCGTCGGCCTCCACGCCGTCGACCATCAGCAGCGACCAGCCGTGAGTGCGGATCAAATCATGCAACGGCGCGATCTTGCGCCGCGAGGTCGTCCGGCATGGGCGGGCGATGCGCCTTGTATTCGGCATACCATTCGTCGCGAAACGTCTTGCCCGGCGCATCGAACACGACCGCGAAGTAATCCGGCTTGCCGTCCTCGACCAATCGGCGCAACATGGACAACGACGCCCCGGATCGCGCCAGTCGGCTCACCGCGCGACGTGCGCAGATCGGGCAGCGCGTGGAACGCGCGATAAAGGTACGACGATCCATCGACGAGAATCAACTTCGGCATGATCCAGACAGACGAAGATTCCCGAGCTGATCGACCCACAGGCGATGTACTCGACCAACGGTCAGGAAGCGTGGCGGGTGCTCGGCATTATGGCAGAATTCGCGGTCGCGACCGAGCACCTGCGCGGCGTGCGACCCGCGGTGAGCATGTTCGGCAGCGCGCGCATCAAGCCCGATCATCCGTACTACGGGAAGACGGAAAGAATCGCGCGGCTGCTGTCCGACGCCGGTTTCGCCGTGATCTCGGGCGGTGGACCCGGAACGATGGAAGCCGCGAACCGCGGCGCGCACGCCGGACGCTCTCCCGCGGTCGGCCTGAACATCCTCCTGCCGCACGAGCAGGCCGGCAATCCTTATCAGGACGTCGGCATCAACTTCCGCTATTTCTTTGCGCGCAAGATGATGTTCGTGCGCTTCGCGTCGGCGTATGTCGTCATGCCGGGCGGCTTCGGGACGCATCGACGAGCTGACCGAGTGCCTGACGCTCGTTCAGACCGGCAAGAGCCGCAAGATTCCGATCATCCTCGTCGGCGGCGAGTTCTGGCGCGGACTGATCGACTGGATGCGCGACAAGCTGGTGGGCGAAGGAATGATCTCGGCGACGGATCTCGAGCTGATGCAGATCATCGAGCAACCCGAGGCGATCGTCGAGGCGATTTTCGACTACTACGAGAACACGCGGGTTCCAGCCGACGCGAGCAGAGCGCGACAAGATGCTCAACCTCTAGAGTCGTCATGCAGGCCCGCGGTGCGGGTTCTGCCGCTCGCGCCGCGGCCTCCTTGCGCAGATCGCGCGCACGATGCGTTGCGCTGTCGCCCGCAGCGGCGACTCGCGGACGCTCGACTCCAACGCGCTGCGCGCGCGGGTCCGGCCTCCGAACGGTTGGATCTGTGTTGTGCTTGCGCTGTCGGCCTACGCTGCGCTCGCGTGACTTTCGACTCCCGCGCGCGCTTGCGCGCGCGGGTCCCCTCTCGCTGCTCGCTTGCCCTCTCGCTGCTCGCGCCGCTTCTGCTAGAATCGATCATCGAGTCAGTACGATCGCGCGCATGCGTCTTAGCTTCGCTCTTTGTCTGTCCGTCCTCGCATTGAGCTGGACGATCTGTGCCGCCGAGCAGAAGGCGCCGCCGCCGAAGCTCGAGCCGGTTCCGAACCTCCGCCGCCACCGCCCGCAGATGGCGAGCGATCCGGAACTCGAGCCGCAGGTCACGATCATCCGCCGCGAGACCGAGACGATCGAGGAATTCCGCGTCAACGGTCGCCTGACCATGGTCAAGGTGACCCCGCGCCACGGCCGGCCGTACTACCTGGTCGCCGACGGCGCCGAAGGTGCTTTCGTCCGCCGAGACAGCCTCGACACCGGGTTGAGAGTTCCGCTGTGGGTGCTGTTCTCGTTCTGAGCTGATACCGCCGCCGAACTGAAGAGCGCGGCCGCGGCAGCGCGGTCGCGGAGGACGATGTCTGTCTACACCAAAGTGTCCGACGATGAGCTCGCCGCATGGCTGACTCGCTATGCGCTGGGCGCGGTCCACGCGTTCGAGCCGATCGCCTCCGGCATCGAGAACACGAACTACTTTCTCACCGCGGACAAGGGTCGCTACGTGCTGACCCTCTACAGAGACTGCCTCCGGAAGAGCTTCCGTTCTATCTGAACCTCATGGCGCATCTGGCACGCTCCGGCGTGATGGCACCCTGCTCCGGAGCCGGATCGCACCGGATCGCTGTGGAGCTTTCTCAATGGCAAGCCTGCAAGCCTGGTGACGCGCGCTCGAAGGCGCGCCGGTCGCGACGCCCGACCCTGCCCATTGCGCGGCCGTCGGCGACGCGCTCGCGGCGTTGCACCTTGCGGCGAAACACTACCGCGGGCGCTCTTGGCCAACAGGCGCGGGCCCGGCTGGTGGCGACAGGCCGCGCGCGCGGTCCGCCCGTTCCTCTCGCCCGAACAGAATGCGCTGATCGCCACCGAGCTCAAGCACCAGAGCGCCTTCGCCAAGGTGAAACTGCCGCGCGGGGCGATTCACGGCGATCTGTTCTGCGACAATGTTCTGTTCGTCGACGACCGCGTGTCCGGCATCATCGACTTCGGTTTCGCCGCGACCGATGCGCTGGCCTATGACGTCGCGATCACGGTCAATGACTGGTGCGAAACACGATGAGGGTCGTGGCCGGAGCGCTCGATCCCGACCGGATGCGGGCTCTCGTCACGCGCGTACGACGGGCTGCGGCCGCTGACCTTCGACGAACGGGCACAGTGGGCAGTCTGCTTCTGCGCGCCGCCGCGCTCCGCTTCTGGTTGTCACGGCTCTACGACCTGCATCTGCCTCGTCCGGGCGAGCTCACGCATGCGCACGACCCTGCGGCGTTCGAGCGCGTTCCTGAACCGATCGCGTGGCGAACCCGCCGCGTTTTCCGAAGCATGAGCGCGGCGCGTGAGTCTAGCGCGCGAAGCGTTTCGGCGCCGCGCGATTGCGCAGGAGACCGACACGCGGCGGTCCGGAAGGCGCGGCGCGTACAAAGGAGGTCGACGCATGAGCGCACGAGCGGAGCCGATCCCATTCGCGCGGCGCGATGCGCTGCGGGGCGCGTTCTGGCTGCGCCGCGCCTTCGCGATGTTCCGCGCTGCACCGCTGCCGTGGCTGATGCTCTGTGCAGCTATTACTCTGCTCGCCGCGCTCGCCGAATTCGGTCCGTGGAGCGCCTACGGAAAACTCGCGGCATCGGTGCTGAAACCGGTGTTCACCGTCGGCTTTCTCGCCGCGGCGTGGGCGCAGGAGCGCGGCGGAAACCTGCTCTCGCCGATCTCTTCCGGGGATTTCGCAGCAACCTGTGGGCGCTGATACCGCTCGGCGTCATCTTCGTGTGCGGCATCACCATTGCGTTCATGGCCACGACCCTGATCGATGGTGGCGCGCTGATCGGCCTGCTTCCGGAGAGCTGCAAGCCGAGCGACGAGCTGCTCGGAGACGGTCGCGTGCTGCTCGCGATGCTGTTCGGTGTCGCGTGCGCTGCTGCCGACCCTGCTCGCGCTATGGTTCGCGCCCGCACTCGTCGTGTTCAACGACGCCGGCGCGCTGACCGCGCTCACGACCAGCCTGCGGGCCGCGCTCGCGAACTGGCGGCCGGTCGCGGTCTTCGGGCTGATCGTGTTCCTTCTACGGCGGCGCGCTGCCCGATGTTATGCCTGACGGTCGCGGAGACTCTTCGGCGCTGGCGTTGCAACCGCGGTCGCGGTCGCGCTGGTGCTGCCGTACCTGTTCGCGCTTCCTCGCGACGTTTCAGATCTCGGACTACGTCGCCTACCGCGACGTCTTTCACGCCGACGAGGCGGCCGCCCCGACCAGCGGTCAAGCAGGCTGAAGCTTCGCGTACTCGAGCGCCAGCCATTTCACCCCGGCGTCGCGAAAGTTCACCTGCACGCGCAGCATCGGTGCCCCGACCTTCGGCGTCGATGATGATCCCAGGCCGAACCTGGCGTGCTTGACGCTCTGGCCGATGCGCCACCCAGGGCGCGATCCGCGCCCAATCGCGCGCGGCGCCGCGCCGTGCTGCGGGCTCCCGTACCGGGTGGAGACCGGCACGCTGCGGCGACAAGCCATTGCAGCAATGCCGCCGGCAGCTCATCCAGGAAGCGCGACACGACGTTGTAGCGCAACTGCCCGTGCAGCATGCGGCTCTGCGCGTGGGTCAGATACAGGCGCCGCCGCGCGCGTTATCGCAACGTAGGCAAGCCGCCGTTCCTCCTCGACTCCGTCGTAATTCGGAGAGACTGTTCTCGTGCGGGAACAGCCCTTCTTCCAGACCGGTGAGGAATACGGTATGGAACTCGAGACCCTTGGCTGCGTGAACGGTCATGAGCTGCAGCGCCGGCCGCCCTCCGCGGCCTGCGTCTCGCCCGCTTCCGAGGGCGGCGTGCGCGAGAAACGCCGTCAGCGCGTCGCCGGTCTCGACTTCCAGCTTCGCCGGCGACCTGCAACTCGGCTCCCGGGTGAAGCTCTCCGCCGCGCTGACGAGCTCCTGCAGGTTTTCGACCCGGTCAGCGCCGTCCTTCTCGGCCGCATAGTGCGGCGAGCCCGCTCTTGTGGACCACGTGTTCGACCGTCTCCGGCGAGCGGCAGGGCGGAGGTGGCCGTGCGCATCGCCTCGATCTCGCGCACGAAGGCGGCCAGGCTCGTACCGGCCTTGCCCCACGGTCTGCCCTGCGCAGCGGCCTCCCACAGGCTCGTCCCGCGCCGCGCGCATGGTCCTGCAGCGATTCCAGGGTCCGCGCGCCGACGCCGCGCGGCGGGAAGTTGACGATCGCGCAGGAACGCGCCGTCGTCACCGGTCGCCGCGAGCAGGCGCAAGGTACGCCAGCGCGTGCTTGACCTCGGCACGCTCGAAGAAGCGCATGCCCCCGTAGACCCGGTACGGCATGCCGGCGTTGAACAGCGCATGCTCGATCACGCGCGATTGCGCGTTCGAGCGATAGAGCACCGCGATCTCCGCCGGGGAGACGCCTTCTTCGATCGCGGCCTCTGACCACATCGACGATGAACGCCGCCTCGTCGCCATCCGATTGAGCGCGCATACGCGCGCACCGGCTCGCCCCTTGCGTCGGACCGTCCACAGATTCTTGCCGAGCCGTCGCCTGGTTGTGCCTGATCAGCGCGTTGGCGGCATCGAGGATGTGGCCGTGCGAGCGGTAGTTCTGCTCGAGCTTGATCAGCTTGACCGGGGCTTCGGCGGTGCCGAAGTCGCGCTCGAAATGCTGCATGTTGGCGACGCTGGCCCCGCGAAAGGCATAGATCGACTGGTCGTCGTCACCGACCGCGAACACCGTCGCGTCTGCGGCCGGCGAGGAGCCTGAGCCAGCGATATTGCAGCGCGTTGGTGTCCTGGAACTCGTCGACGAGCAGGTGCGAGAAGCGGCGCCGATAGTGCTCGCGCAGCGCCTCGTGGCTCGACAAGAGCTCGAAGGTGCGCAGCAGCAGCTCCGGAAAGTCGACGCACGCCATCGCGCCGGCAGGCCTCCTCGTACAGAGCGCAATGCTCGACCTGGCGGCGGGTGAATTCGTCGTGCGCCTCGACCTGGTTCGGACGCAGCCCCCTCCTTGGAGCCGTTGACCAGCGCCTGCAGCTGCCGCGCCGGGATAGCGCTCGTCGTCGATCCGGTGCGCCTTGCAGAGCCGCTTGATGAGCGCAAGCTGGTCCTGCGTATCCATGATCTGGTAGAGCTGCGGCAGACCTGCATCGCGGTAGTGCGCGCGCAGCATGCGATTGCAGAGTCCGTGGAAAGTGCCGACCCACATCCCGCGGATGTTGACCGGCGTCAGAGCGGAAAGCCGCGAGAGCATCTCCTTGGCTGCCTTGTTGGTGAACGTCACGGCCGAGCACGGACAGCGGGCCCGCCTGGCCGGTCGCAAGCAGCCACGCGATGCGCGTGGTCAGCACGCGCGTCCGCCACTGCCGCTGCCACTGGCGCCGGCGGCGCAGCATGAGCGCGAAGCGCGGTGCAGGCAGCAGTGACCGCGGCAAGCTTGCTTCAGGGCTGAGATTGTGCGAGCAGGGTGCGCACGGATGACGCATGATGCTGTGCAGAACGAGTTCGCGCTCGATCATGAGGCGAGCCTGGCGGTTGGTTAAGTATCGCGTCCGGCGACCTTAATCGAGCTCGCCTGGATTCACTCAATCCGAGCATCCCAGCCCAAGTCGCGCGTTCGTGCCGTGGATTGCGTACGCTGGCCGCGCCGTACATCCACGCGCTGCGCGTGCAAGACGGCTCTGTCATCGCGTTCGGCGGCGAAGGTGGTCGCCGACGAGACACCTTCCTCGGCGTCGTGCACGACCCTCAATCTGCTGCACAGCCTGGGCATCGCGGCTGGTCGTCGTCCACGGCACGCGGCCGCAGATCGAGGCGATCCTCAAGCAGCAGAACATTCCGAGCCGCTACTACAATGGGCTGCGCATCACCGACGTCGGAGACGCTGGACTGCGTGCTCGAAGGCACCGGTCATGCGCGCAGCCGCATCGAGGCGCTGCTTCGCTCGGTGTCGCCAGACTCGCCGATGGCGGGCGCGCATCCGCGTGGTCGGCGGCAACTTCACTCACCGCCAAGCCGATCGGCGTGCTCGACGGTATCGACATTGCGGTGCCTGACCGGTGAGGTGCGCCGGCGTCGACAGTCGAGGCGCCATGCGCCAGCGCGCTCGACGACGGCGACCTCGTCGCTCGTCTCGCCGCTCGGCTATTCGCCGACCGGGGAGATCTTCAATCTGGCGGTCGAGGAGGTCGCCACACAGGTCGCCGTGCGGCTGTCGGCGCACAAGCTCATCTTTCCTCATGGATACCGACGGCGTGCGCAACGGCCGTCGGCGGTTGCTGACCGAGCTTTCCACCACGCGACGCCGAGCCGCTCGCTGCAGCGCGCCAAGCTGCCACGCCGATGTGCAGCACTATCCTGTCCTTGCGCCATCGCGCGCCTGCGATAACGGTGTCAAGCGCGCGACTGATCAGCCGCCACCACGACGGCGCGCCTGCTGCTCGAGCTGTTCACGCGCGACGGTGTCGGCACGATGGTCGCCGCCGGCCCGCTTGCGCACCTGCGCAGCGCGACGATCGACGACGTCGGCGGCATCATCGCCATCATCGAGCCGCTCGAGGAGGAAGGGCGTCCTTGTGCGCCGCTCGCGCGAGCGCGCTCGAGATGGAGATCGAGCGCTTCGCCGTCGCCGAGCACGACGGCGCGATCATCGGCTGCGCCGCGCTGTACGCACTTCCCGCTAGAACGCGCCGGCGAGCTGGCCGCGCTCGCGCGTGCGATCCGATTTCCGCCGCGAAGGCTACGGAGAGGCGCTGCTGCACGAGATCGAGCAGCGGGCGAAGAAGCTCAAGCTCACGCGGCTCTTCGTGCTGACGCGACAGCGCGCCTCGGGCTGGTTCCTCGAGCGCGGATTCGTCGAAGCGATCCCGCGCGGCTGCCGAAGCAGAAGCGGGACCTCTACAACTGGCAGCGTCGCTCGCTGGTCTACGAAGAACGCCTGACCTGAAAGGATTTCCGTGATGGCAGCATGATCCATTGCATCAAGCTCGGGCGCGAGGCCGAGGGCCTCGACTTCCGCCTTATCCCGGCGAGCTCGGCAAGCGCATCTACGAGAACGATGTCGAAGGAAGCGTGGCAGCAATGGCTGCAGCCACCAGACGATGCTGGTGAACGAGAACCGATTGAGCCTTGCGGACCCGCGGGCGCGCAAGTACCTCGCCGAGCAGATGGAGCGCCGCTACTTCCGGCGGCGGCAACGCATGGCGTCGGGCCACGTCCCGCCGAAACCCTGACTGCTGAAGCGGGACGCGCTCCGCTAGGCGCGACAGCGGCGTCGCGACGAAGGCGAACAGCTCCTCGATGCACGACGTCGCGTCGTGCTGGTGTCGGTATCGACCACCAGCTCCGCGGGGCTTCCGGTTCCTCGTACCGGGCTGTCGATCCCGTGAAGTCCTTGAGCTCGCCATGCCGCGCCTTCCAGGTACAGGCCCTTCGGATCGCGCGCGCTCGCACGCGGCCAGGTCGGCGCGCACGTAGACTTCGAAGAAACGCCCGCCGCGCGCGGCCTCGCGCGCGCGCTGCCGGTCGTCGCGGTACGGCGAGATGAAGGCCGCGATGCAGATGAACCCCGCGTCGGCGAAGAGCGCCGCGACCTCGCCGATGCGCCGGATGTTCTCCTGCCGGTCCTCCGGCGAAAAGCGGAGGTTGGCGTTGAGCCCGCGGCGGATGTTGTCGCCGTCGAGGACGTACGCGGCGTAGCCTGCTTCGAAGAGCGCCGCGCTCGAGTCCCATCGCCAGCGTGGACTTGCCCGCGGCAGAGAGGCCGGTGAACCATATCACGGCACCGGCGTGGCCCAGCCGCGCCTCGCGTTCGGCAGTTCGTGACCTGGCGGCGCATCGGCGTAAGGTTCGCCCCAGCGGCGCGCGCGACGTGCTGATCCGGATAGCCGCTCGCGTCGACGATCCGCCGCCGACGGTGACGAAGCCGTCGCGCAGCACGAAGCGCCCGGTGGCGGGCAGCGCCGCGAAATCGTCGAGTGCGAGCAGGTCGTGCGCGCGTAACGTGACGCGCGCGACCTCGGTAGCCGCGATCGCCGCCGCCGGCTGCGGCTCGAGCGTTCCGACGTCGATGCGATGGCGGATCGCCTGCACGCGAACGCCGGTCGTCCGCGTCGCGAGCCTGGAGCGTGAGCTCCCGCCCGGGGTGAGCGGCGCTGCGCCGAGCTTCAGAACACGTCGGCGTCGAACACCGCGGTCCATTTCGGGGATGCTCCCGATGGCTCGCCAGCTCGCCGCGCTCGACCACCAGCGGCCGGTCGAGGACGATGCTGCGCGTTGTCGCCGGCCTGCACGCCCGTCGATGCATCCTCCGGCCACGATACGAGCGCCGCCACGCGCGCCGAGCGCCCCGATGGCGAGAACAGCAGCTCTGTCACCGACCGCAAGCGCGCCCGGTCTCGACGCGGCCGGCGATCACGCGCCGTGCGTCGTCACGATAGACATCCTGCACCGGCAGCCGCAGGGGAGCGAGTGCTCCGGCGGTCGGCAGCCGGCAACTCCTCGAGCGCCGCGAGCAGGGTCGGACCGTGGTACCACGGCAGCAGCGCCGCTGCGCTCGCTGAGGTTCGCGCCGTCGCGCGCGCGAGGCCGGCACGATGGCCCGCGGCGCAAGGCCCACGTTGCTCGAGCGCTGCCGCAACCTCGCGCTCGCGAGCCTGGAGATGCCGCTTCGGCGTAACCGACGCAGGTCCATCTTGTTGATCGCCACGACTAGCTCGCGCACGCGCCGAGCAGCTTGAGCAGATACGCGTGGCGCAGCGTCTGCTCTTCCGCGCCGGCCTGTGCGTCGAGAACGAGCAGCGCGGCGCTGGCGGCGGACGCGCCGCCGATCATGTTCTTCAGCAGCTCCTTGTGGCCGGGAGCGTCGATGACCCATGAACTCGCGTTTCGGCGTCCTGGACGCGAACGCGGGTCGTATCGAGCGGTGATCGCGCTGATCGCGCTCGGCCTGGAAGCTGTCGAGCACGAATGACCACTCGAGCGGCACGCCCCGGCGCGCGGAGAGCGCGGCAAGCTCTTCGGCCTTGCCGACGGGCAGCAGGTCCAGCTCGTTGAGCAGCCCGCCCAGCAGCGAGTGACTTGCCGTGATCGATGTGGCCCGCGAGGACCGGCACGCGAGCGGCGTCCGACCCTGCTCATCATGTAACCGCGCCGCGCGCAACCGCTCGAACGGCGTCCTCGCGCTCGTGATCCATGGCGCGGCCGGCGCGCTCTCGGACCGCGCGTGCGCTCGAGCTCGCGGATGATGTCGGCGATGGACGCCGCCTCGAGGCTATCGGATGCGTGATGTCACTCTCGCCCAGCGAACGGAAGCGCTTGCCGTGCCGGGCGAAGTACAGCTCGCACACCGGAATGCCTTCGCGCTCGATGTAGCGCCAGACGTCGAGCTCGGTCCACGCGAGCAACGGGTGGACACGCACGTGAACTCCGCGGGAAAATCGGTCTGGTACTGGTCCCAGAACTCCGCCGGCTGATCACGAAAGTCCCAGCTGCCGTCGGCGCGGCGCGGGCTGAACACGCGCTCCTTTCCGCGGATCGCCTGTTCGTCGCGGCGGATGCCGAGCAGGATGCCGCGGAACTGACGCGCCGCGATCAACCGCTTGAGCCCCAGGGTCTTGCGCGCCGCGCGCGCGGCGGGCGGCAGCGACGCGTCGGTCTCCCCGGCCGGAGGACACTCGGCATTGATGTAGTCGAGGCTCCACTCGGCAAGCAGCCTGTCGCGGAACGCGTACACCTCGGGAAACTCGTTGCCGGTGTCGAGCAGGATCACCGGGAACGGCACCTGCCTAGGAAGGCCTTGCGCACGAGCCACAGCAGCGTGTTCGAATCCTGCCCAGCGACCAGAGCATCGCCAGCGGCTTCAGGCGCGCATAGCGCCTCGCGGATGACGTGGATCGACTGCTGCTCGAGCGCGTGCAGATGTTCCAACATGGGGTCCGACATGGGCGACTGGTCATCCCGCGTGCAGTTGTCCCGCGGGGCGGTTATCCCTCGTACACGACCTGGCCGCCCACCAGCGTGAAGCGAACGCGACCGGGCAGCTCGAGTCCGAGGAAGGGCGTGTTCTTGCCCCTGGCTCTCTGAGCGCCCGCGGCTCGACGGTCCAGTACCGCGTCGGGATCGAAGACGCGCAGACATCGGCCTCTGCGCCGGGTGCGAGTTGTCCCGCGCCGAGGCCGAGCACGCGCGCCGGTTCGGAAGTGAGGCGGGCGGAGCGCCGCCGGCAGGGCCAGCCGTCCTCCTGCGCCCACTTGAGCGTGAAGCGGCAGCAGCAACTCCAGCGCGGTCGCCCGGGCTCGGCTTCCGCTGAACGGCAACTTGCTTGCCGCGTCGTCGTCGACCGGCGTATGGTCGGAGCAGATCAGATCGATCGTGCCGGTCTGCCAGGCCCGCGCGCAGCGCAGCGCGGTCGGAGTGCCGCGCAGCGGCGGCACTGAGCCGGCAGTGCGCGTTGAACCAGCCGATGTCGATGTCGCACAGGTGCACGTGGTGGCGCGGAACGTCGCAGGTGACCGGCAAGCCTTCGCCGCTTCGCTGCGCGCACCCGTCGCCACGCCTTCGTGCGTCGACAGTCGCGCGCAGGTGCACGCGCACGCCGTGGCCCGCACCAGCTCAGAAGATCGCATCGAGCGCGATGGTCTCGGCGAACGCGGGGATCGCCGGCGAGGCCCAGATCGGGTGGCCACTTCGCCGTCGTGCGCGACGCCGCCGCGCTGCGAGCTGCGCGTCCTGCGGCCGCAGCCAGCACGCGGTAGCCGAAAGTCGCCGCGTACTGCAGCGCGCGCCACAGCACCTGCGTGTCGGCCAGCGGGCGCGTCGGCGTGCGAAAACGCGATGCAGCCGGCTTCCGACAGCTCGCCCATCTCGGTGATCGTCTCGCCCTGCGAGCCCGACGGTCAGCGCGCCCACGGGGTATACGTGCGCCCGGTTGAGCGAGCGCGCGCGATGCTTGAGCATCTCGACCAGACCCGGCTCGTCGAGCGGCGGATCGGTGTCGGGCGGGCAGGCGAGGCTCGTGACGCCGCCGGCGACCGCCGCCTCCATCTCCGACTCGAGCGTCGCCTTGTACTCGAAGCCCGGCTCGCGCAGCCGCGCGGATACATCGATCAGCCCCGGGCAAACGACGAGCCTCGAGGCGTCGATCACGCGATTCGGGTGCCATCCCGGCGGCGGCTCGTCCGAGTGCCGCGACCTTGCCGGCCGCGATGTACAGCGAGCTCTGCGGTCGACGCCGTGCGCGGGATCGATCAGCCGGCCGTTGTGGATCTCGATCTTCATGCCACTGGCCGCCGCCCGCCAGGATGCTCATCACCGCCATGCGCACCGCGATGCCGAAGGTCACCTGCGGCAGGATCACCGAGATGCTCGCCGTCGGCCACCGCGGAATCGATCTCCACGCCGCGGTTCATCGGGCCCGGTGCATGACGATCGCGTCGGGCTTCGCGAGCGGCGAGCTTGTCGGGCGTCAGCCCGTAGTGCTTGAAGAATTCCTGCGCCGAGGGCAGCAGAGCGATCCCTTCATGCGCTCGCTCTGCAGGCGCAGCATCACCACGACGTCGCTGCCGCGCGAGCCTCTCGCGCATGTCGTGAAAAACGCGCACGCCCAGCTGCTCCACGCGCAGTGGGCAGCAGCGTCTGCGGCCCGATTACGCGCACTTCCGGGCGTGCCCAGCGTCGTCAGGCGCGTGGATCAGCGAGCGGCGCGACGCGCGAATGCAGCACGTCGCCGACGATCGCCACGGTGAGACCGTGAAAGTCCTGCTTGTAGTGGCGGATCGTGAACAGGTCGAGCAGGCCTTGCGTCGGATGCGCGTGCCGCCCGTCGCCCGCGTTGATGACGTGGATGTGCGGCCGCTCGGTCGCCGACAGATGCTGCGCGATCAGGTGCGGCGCGCCGCTCTGCGCGTGGCGCACGACGAACATGTCGGCGTTCATCGCCGACCAGGTTGTCGATCGTGTCGAGCAGCGTTTCGCCCTTGGTGGTCGACGATACGCCGATGTTGAGGTTGATCACGTCCGCGGAGAGGCGCTTCGCCGCGATCTCGAACGTCGTGCGCGTGCGCGTGCTGTTTTCGAAGAAGAGGTTGAACACCGTCTTGCCGCGCAGCAGCGGCACCTTCTTCACGTCGCGCTCGGCGATCGACACGAAGGCACCGCGGTGTCGAGGATGCGGCCGATCACCTCGGCGGGCAGCCCCTCGAGCGTGAGCAGGTGCTGGAGCTCGCCGGCGCCGTTGAGCTGCGGGTTACGCACGGTCGGACGCTCCCGGCCGGCTCGACCGACAGCTCGAGCGCTGCCGTCGAGGTGACGCTGCAGCACGACGGAGGATCCGCGCGACCGGCGAGCGCGCGCGCCGACATAGGTCAGCTTCGATCGGCAGCTCGCGGCCGCCGCGATCGATCAGCACCGCGAGCTCGATCGACTCCGGGCCGGCCGTAGTCGAACAGCTCGTTGATCGCGGCGCGCACCGAGCGGCCGGTGTAGAGCACGTCGTCGACGAGCACGATCCTGCTGCCGCGGAACGCTCGAAGGGCAGGGTCGTCGACGCGAGCTTGGCCCGCAGGCCCTTCTGCGCATAGTCGTCGCGATAGAAGCGACACGTCGATGAAACCGACCGGATGCTCGCCGCCGAGCATCCCGGCGAGGCGCTCGGCGATCCATGCGCCGCCGGAGTGGATGCCCACCAGCTTCGCGTCGTAAGCGACGGCGCCGCGCATCTTGTCCGCGAGGCGTTCGAGCGTGGTCTCGGCGTCAGGCAGGTTGGCGCTGGTCAAAGTAGGCCTGCAGTATGAGTTGCGCCGCGACACGGTCGCGCGCCATCTTGCGCCCTTCCCCCCGGGCTCCCGCCTCGCGCAGGCACGCGCCGCGGCGCGGGTCGTGAAGCGCTCGTCGCAGAGCGTCACCGGCAGCGCGAACCGCTGCTCGAGCTGCGCGCGCGAAGCGTCGCGCGCGGGCAGTCATCGCGTGCGGTGCACCGTCGGCATGCGTCGGCAGCCCGACCACCAGCAACGCCGGCTTCCATTCGGCGAGCAGCGTTTCGATTGCGCCGAGAGTTTGCCCGGCAGAGGAGTTCGTCGATCGTCGTCAACGGGTGCGCGAGCCTCAGCCGGGTCTCGCCGACGGCCACCCCGATGCGCTGCGTGCCGAAGTCGAAGGCAAGAACGGTCCCCGCGGGAGGCGCGGAGGAGTATGGCCGTCGCAACCACGAGTCAGGCGTGCCCGACGGCGTCGGACAGACGCGAGAAATCGATGCCCAGGAGCTTCATCGCCGCCGGCAGCCGCACCTCGGGCGGCTCCGCGAACAGCACCTCGGCATCGGCGGCAACGGTGAGCCACGCGTTCTGGGCGATCTCCTGCTCGAGCTGATCGGCGGACCAGCCCGGCGTAGCCGAGCGTGACCAGCACGTTCGCCGGTCCGTTTCCGTGTCCGACCGCCTCGAGGATGTCCTTGGAGGTGGTGAGGCCGAGCTCCTCGCTGATCGCGAGCGTCGATTGCCAGCTCCCGAGCGGACGATGCAGCACGAAGCCGCGATCGATCTGCACCGGACCGCCGTAATGCACCCGTGTTTCGCGCAGCTCCGAGTCGCCGAGCGGAATGTTGATCTGCTCGAACAGAGCCGAGAGCGTCATGTCGATCGGCTTGTTGACCACGATACCGAGCGCGCCCTGGTCGTTGTGCTCGCAGATGTAGATCAGCGTGTGGGCAAAGTGCGGGATCGGCCATGCTGGGCATGGCGATCAGGAAGTGGTGGGTAAGACTGCACGCGTGCTTCGCCCATGAGCATCATTGTAAACGCCGGCGCAGGTCCGCACAAATGGGGGCTCGTGACGTGCTCCCACCGACAAGCTTCGCTGCTCGCGCGGCGGCCTCCTTGTTCCATCTCTTCTCAGCAACACACAGAGTGTCGGCCTGCAGCGCCGACTCGCCACGCCGCGATCCCCGCTCCGCGGGGCCCTCGCCGCGGGCTCGCGTCGCTACTCCTCCTCAGTGCTTGCGGTGCTTGGCGTACTCGGTGGCGAGCTGTGCTGCAGAGTTCGGCGGCGCCGGATCGTAGTGCGAGAGCGTCATGGTCCACGCCGCGTGCCCGCCGGTCATCGCCTTGAGGCGCGCCGCGTAGCCGTCCAGCTCGGACGAGCGGCGCGAGGCCGTTGACGCGTGAGCGTCCCGCCTGCAGCGACTTCGTGCCCGTGACCTGCCCGCGGCGCGCCGGACAGGTCCCCGGCGACGTCGCCCATGTTCGACCTCGGGGCACAGCACCTCGACGCTGACGATCGGCTCGAGCACGATCGGCCTCGCCTTCTCGATCGCATCGAGGAACGCCTTGCGGCCGGCGGTCACGAACGCGACTTCCTTCGAGTCGACCGGATGGTGCTTGCCGTCGTAAACGATGACTCGCACGTCCTGCAGCGGAAAGCCCGCGATCGGCCCCGCCGCCAGCACCTGCTCGACGCCCTTCTGCACCGCGGGAATGAACTGGTCGGGAATGGTGCCGCCCTTCACCTGCGTCGACGAACTCGAAGCCCGAGCCCCGCGCGCATCGGCTCGACGCGCAGATACACCTCGCCGAACTGGCCCGCGCCGCCGGTCTGCTTCTTGTGCCGGTGGTGGCCCTCGGCCTTGGCCATGATCGTCTCGCGGTACGGGATGCGCGGCGGCCGCGTTTCGATCTCGAGCTTGAACTGCGTGCGCCATGCGCTCGAACACCGAGCGCAGGTGCAGCTCACCCAGTCCGCGCAGAACCGTCTCGTTCAGGCTGGCCTCGTGCTCGATCGATGAGCGTCGGGTCTTCCGCGATCATCTTGTGCAGCACGTCGGAGATGCGCTGCTCGTCGCCGCGCTTCTTCGGCGCGATGGCGAACACCGTGCATCGGCGTCGGGAACTCGAGCGGGCGCATGTGGATGTGGTCCTCGTCGTGCGAGTCGTGCAGAACGCAGTCGAATTCGATCTCGTCGACCTTCGCCACGGCCGCGATGTCGCCAGGCACCGCGCGATCGACTTCGACCTGCTTGCCGCCCTGCAGCATGCAAGCAGGTGGCCGACCTTGAACGGCTTGCGGCTGTCGCCGACGAAAAGCTGCGTGTCCTTGGTCACCGTGCCCTGATGCACGCGGAAGATGCCGAGCTTGCCGATGAACGGGTCGATCACGACCTTGAATACGTGCGCGAGGACGTGCTTCTTCGGATCGGGAACCGAATGGAATTCGCTCGCGCGGCGTCCCTTCGCCCTTGACGAAGAGCGGCGGGTTGCCCTCGGCGGGATTGGGCGCGAGCTTGACCAGCACGTCGAGCAGCTCCGCCACGCCCGGCGCCCGTGCGCGCGGAGACGAAGCACACGGGCACGAGGTGTCCGTCGCGCAGCGCCTGCTCGAATGGCGCGTGCAGCTGATCCGGCGCGATCTCGCCCTGCTCGAGGTAGAGCGACATCAAGCTCTTCGTCGACTTCGACGACCTGATCGACCAGCGCGCGGTGCGCATCGGCAACCGAAGAGAAATCCGATTCGCCCGCCGGATTGAAGAAGCAATCGACCACGCGCTTGCCGCCGTCGGCCGGCAGGTTGATCGGCAGGCATTCCTTGCCGAACGTCGCCTGGATCGCGTCGAGAACGGCCTCCGGCAGGTCGACATTCTCCGCGTCGATCTTGTTGATGATCACGAGGCGGCAGAGCTTGCGCTGCGCGGCCCAGTCCATCATGCGCGACGTGATCATCTCGATGCCGGACTGCGCGCTCACGACCAGCGCCGACGGTCTCCACGGCGTCGAGCGCGCCGGATGGCCTGGCCGATGAAATCCGGGAACCCGGGTGTGTCGATGAGATGGATCCGCGTGTCCGTCGACGTCGAGGTGCAGCACCGAAGCGCGCAGCGAGTGCTGCCAGGATTTTTCGAGCGGATCGAAGTCGCTGACCGTCGTGCCCCGCTCGACGCTGCCGGCTCGCGGTAATCGCCCGGCTCGCGGGCCAGCAGCGCCTCCGCGAGCGTCGTCTTGCCCGCAGCCCCGTGCCCTACCAGCGCTACGGTGCGAATATTCTCCGTGACGTACTGCGCCATGCGCCGCTCCCCCGGGTTCAGGTTGGCGTCAATTTTACATGGAGGAGCGTGGTCGACCAACGAACCGGCCCGGCGCCGACGGACCGCAGCCCGGATGCGGGTATCGCGCCGCCGCGACGCGCCGAGCGAGTCTCCGGAGGCGAGCTACGCCGTGTGCAGCGAGAACATCTCGCGCAGGTGCCGGAGCAGTTCCTCTTCCTGGTACGGCTTGCCGAGGTAGAGCCTCGACGCCGAGCTCCTGCGCGCGCTTGCGGTGCTTCTCCGCGGTGCGCGAAGTGATCATGATGATCGGTATGTGCGCGTCACGCGGCTATCGGCCTTCGATCGTCTTGGCGAACTCGAAACCGTCCATGCGCGGCATCTCGATGTCGAGCAGGATCACGTCAGGCGTCCGGTCGCTCAGCAGCTTGCAGCGCATCGAGGCCGTCCTTGGCCGTGATGACGTCGAAGCCCTCGCGCGTCAGCAGGCGGCTCGTGATCTTGCGCACGGTCAGCGAATCGTCGACGATCATCACCAGCGGCGGACCCGACGCCGCCGCCGCGCGCCGCCCTCGCCTGCTGAGTCTTGACGACCATCGGCGCTTCGTTCGCGACATCGAGCCGCTGCGCGAGCTGCACCGGGTTGATGATCAGCACGACCTCGCCCGATGCCGAGCACCGTCGCGCCCGCGATGCCGGATACGCGCGCGAGCTGCGGCCCGATGTTCTTCACCACGACTTCCTGGTTGCCGAGCATCTCGTCGACGTGCACCGCGGCGTCGTTCTGCCCGCTCTCGGAGCAGCAGCACGGAGTTGTAGCGCAGCGTCTCCGGATTGTGCCCGGCGTTGCCCAGAAGGCGCGGCAGGTAGAAGAACGGATACTTGCGGCCCTGCCACGCAACCTCGCGCGTGAGGTAGAGGTTGATCAGGTCCTTGTCCTTGATCTGCTGGACCTGCTCGACCATCGGCGCCGGAATCGCCCACAGTCGGCCCCCGGCGCGCGACCAGCACCGTCTGCGCAACAGCCAGCGTGAGCGGCAGGTAAAGGAGTGAAGGTCGTGCCCTTGCCTGCGCGCGGTGGCGACCTCGACGCGGCCGCCCAGCGCCGCGATGCTCTGTGCGCACCACGTCCATTCCGATACCGCGTCCGGAAATCTGCGTGACTTCGCTCGCTGTGGAGAAGCCCGGCTGGAAGATGCACTCGGTCAGCTGCGACTCGGACGGCTCGGCGTCGAAGCGATGGATGGCCCGTTGCGCGCGCCCGCGTCGCGGATCCTGCCGTAGTCGATCCCGCCGCCGTCGTCGGCGAGCTCGATGGCGATTTCGTTGCCCTGCCTGGCGCACGGTTGAGCGTTATCTCGCCGGTCTCGGCCTTGCCGGCGCTTGACCCGCTCGGCACGGCCTTCGATGCCGTGGTCGAGCGCATTGCGCAGCAGATGCTCGAGCGGCCCGACCAGCTTCTCCAGCACCGAGCGATCCAGCTCGACCTGCGCGCCGCGGATCTCGAGGTTGGCCCGCTTGTCGAGCTCCTTCGCCGTCTGCCGCAGGATGCGGTACAGCCGCTCCGACAGGCTGCCGAACGGCACGGTGCGGATCGAGAACAGCTGCTGCTGCACGTCGCGCGACAGCCGCGCCTGCGCGAGCAGCGCCGCGTCGGCGTCGTCGTCGAGGTTGCTGCAGCAGCGACTGCTGGACCGTGGACACGTCGTTGACGCCCTCGGCGAGACCGCGCGTCAGCTCCTGGAAGCGCGTGAAGCGATCGAACTCCAGCGGATCGAATTCCTCGCTCGCCCGGCCTGAGCTGCGACATCCGCGACTGGATCTGCGACTCGCCCTGGATTTCTATCTCGCGCACCTGCGAGCGCAAGCGGATGACGCTGTTGGTAAGCTCGAGCAGGTTGCCCTTGAGCGAGCGCAGCTCGCCCTCGACGCGGGCACGCGCGATCGCGACCTCGCCGGATTCGTTTACGAGACGGTCGATGAGATCGGCTCGAACGCGCAGCATCGCGCGCTGCGCCGCCTCCGTGTCGGCGGCCGCCGCGAGGCTGCGCTGCGAGCGGTGCTGCGGGCTGGACTGCAGGCGGTGCTGCGGGCTGCGCTGCGGGCGGTGCTGCAGCCTGCACCGCGGGCGGTGCCGCCGCCGGCGCTGCAGGAGTCGGCGTAGGCGGCCGGGATCGGCGTCCCCATCTGCGTGACCACGGCGAGCGGGACCGGCGCCGGGGCGCCTCAGCCGGCGGCTCGACCGTCTCCGGCGCGAGCCACGGCAGAACGGCATTCACTTCGCCCTTCTGGAGTCGATCGAGAACGAAGGCAACGTGATCGAGATCGGTGTCGAGTGTCTCGAACAACGCCGGGGACCGGTCTCGCCAGCGCATCGCCGGCGAGCAAACGGCTCTCCATCAGGTGCGCCAGCTCGCCAAGGCGCATCGCACCGGCCATTCGCGCGCTACCCTTGAACGTGTGCAGCGTGCGGCGCAGCGCTGCGCCGCTTCCTGGTTGGCCGGCGCCCGCCGCCATGCGCGCAACTGCTCGCCTGCCTGGGGAAACAGCTCCGCGGCCTCGTCGAGGAAAATAGGCAGCACCTGCTCGTCCACTTCGTCGCGCACGCTCGCGAGCGTCGCATCGACCGCCTGAACTGGCGGCGCGGAAGGGGCTCCGCCGCGGGTGGCAGTCGCAGCCGGTGTCGGCGCGGCCCACGTGCGGCACCGCGCGTTCCTCGAGCTGCTCGCTCGCAGGAGCCCGCGCCACGATGTCGGCGACCGGGCCGTGCGCGACGATCCTGCGCGCTCGGTGCCGCGGCAATCCTGCGCTCGTCCGTCGCCGCTGCCGCGCGTTCGGCAATACTTTCGCTGTCTTCGACCGCCGTTTCGGGCGCATGGCCTCCTGGCGCAGCGCTTCGAGATCAGCGTGCAATCTCCGCCGCTTCCGCTTCATCGGCGGTGGTTGAACGCAGCGCGAGCGCGCACCCGCGCCGGTCAACGTGCGCAACCCGGCAATGGCCCGAGCCAGCACCGGCTGCGCCAGCGATGGCAACGGAGGGCGCCCGCTCCTCGAGCCCGAGCAGGGCACTGCTCCAGCGCCTTCGCAGTGGACGCGACCGGGGAAAACCGCCGGTACGATGAATGCCGCAAAGCGTGTGGCTCGCTTGCGCACCATCGTTTGCGAGAAGGCGTGGCGGTGCGATCGAACTGCAGCGTCTGCAGCTCCGCGTCGAGCGTCGCGAGTGCTGCTGCGCTTCGTCGCAAAGGATGCGGTACAAAGGGGTCGAGAGGGTGACGCCGCCGATGGTCACCTCCTCGGGCTCCGCCGGAGCGGGTGTCGCCTCGGCGTTGGCTGCAGGTGCCGCGCTCTCAGGGCCACGCGGCCACGCGCGCGAATTCGATCACCTCGGCGGGCGGCGACACTGCAGACGGACCGGCATCCGGCGTCGCTTCCGGCAGCGACGTTTCGTCGAGCTCGATCACTTCGATCATCGGCGCGGCCGGCGCTCTGGGCGCAGCGCGCCGATGGCAGGGCCGTGCACCGCGGCCGGCACGCTGATCGGCGTCGCGGGCCCGGACGGCTGCGGAGCTCCGCTTCGACCCGGGCGATCGCCGCGCGCACCGCCTTCGGATCGGGCGCGACCCGGCCCTTGCGGTGCAGGGTATCGACCCACACGCGGAAGCTCGCGAGCGCGGCTTCGATCATCGCCAGCACCGGCGGCGTGACCGGACGATCCTCCTCGAGCAGCCGGTTGTGCACCTTCTCGACCTCGAAGGCGATCTCGCCCAGCTCGGTCAGGCCGACCATTCGGCCGCTGCCCTTGAGCGTGTGGAAGGCGCGGCGCACGGTCGTGAGCGCTTCGCGATCGTCGGCTTGCGCATTGAGGCGCGCTGCGCTCGGCGCCGATCGCCGTCGAGCACCTCGTCGGCCTCGGTCAGGTAGATGTCGAGCAGTTCCGCGTCGAGCTGCGAAGCCTCGGTCTCGAGCAAGCCGAATCGTTTCGTCCGACGGTGCCGGCGCCGGCGCCGGCCGGACGTCCCTCGGCGATCGCCGGATCGCCTCCTGCAGTGCGGCCGTGTCCCCGGTTCCAGCTCGTGCGAGCAGCCCCAATGCTGCGTCGGCGTCGGTCTGCAGCGCCGCATCGCCGATCAGTTCGCCGTCGTTCTTGAGCGTGGTGAGTTCCGCGGCAAGGCGCTCGCGCACGCTCGCCTCGCCCGGCGAGCGCTGGAATGCGGCGAGCGTCGCGGGCAAGCGCGGCCTTCAAGTCGGCGACCGCGGCCTCGACCGTGTCGCGCTCGTCCTTGCGCGGCTTCCGGGGCTCGCCGAGACGCCCGGCGAGCAGCGGCTCGATCAGGCGCTCGCGGTCCGGTCGCTGCTGCTCGACCGCCTCGATGTAGAAGCCCAGCCCGGACAAAGCGACTCGGCGAGTCGCTCGAGGTCCTCGTCGACGACCGGCGTCTCAGGGTTGCGCGTATTCGTCGATCTGCTGCTGACACAGCGCAAGCAGCTGCTCAGCGTGATCGAGACCGAGGATCTGCAACGCGCCGGCGATCTGCTTGCTGTCGCGCGCGAGTGTCGCCAGATCGGCGCGCTTGTCGTGATCGCGGAAGAAGGCGTCGAGCACCTGCTCCATGTGCCGCAGGTTGGCCTGGATCTCGCGCGCCACTTGCGCGAGGAGCAACCGTTCCTGCGCGCGGCGCGCCATCTCGTCGAGCATCGGCGCGGCGACATCGGTTGCAGGACGATTCTGCTCGGCGGCGTCGAGGCGCGCGACCATCGCGTCGACCTGGCTGGGGAACTCCGGCGAGACTCGCGGAAAGTTCTCGAGTACCGATTCCGCGAGCAGCAGGCCGGTCGCGTATTCCATCGCCACCGCTTCCGGGATCGTCCCGCCGGCAGCGCATCCAGGCGCTCCGGCCAGCACCGCGGCGAGTTTCGACAGGGCGAGGCTCGCCGATCGCCGTCGGTCTTGTCGCGCAGCGCGGAAAGCGCCTGCTTGAGCTTGGGCAAGGCTCTCGGCGCGGCCGCCCGTGAGCTTCAGCCACAGAGTCCTTCGCCGTAGTCAGCAGGTCGCGCGCTTCGCGCACATGCGGTTGCAGGCGCACGACGTCGGCCGAAAGGACTTCCGCCGTCGGGATCAGGCCCGGGAGCTGGTATGTGCGCTGCACCGCCTGCACCTGCGGTCCGACCGGAGCGCTGATCGCGACGTAGTAGAGCACCTCGCGCCGCATCCTGTCGGAGACCTTCGTCGAGCCCTCTACGAACGCGTCGAATCTGCAGATCGACCCGGCCGCACAGCTGCTTGACGCCGAAGCTCGCTCTCGACGCCTTCTCGACGATGCTTTCGAGCAGCGCGCCGACGGCCCACCAGAACGACCGTTGCGCGGAGTTCGTCTGCACGTCCTCGATGCCGCTGAATGGCGTCGCGCATGGCGCGCGCGCCTGCCTCCTCGTCGCCGCGCAACCACGCGAGCAGTCCGCGCTGGAACAAGCGCCGCTGCTTGACCAGGAACGAAGGCAGCTTCTGCGGCGGCACGACCTGCGCGCGTCGCGATTCTCGGCGCACGCGGCGAGAGGTCGGGGTAGAAGAGATCGGTCGGCGCGGCCGCCTTGATGCCGCGCGCCTGCTGCATCGAGCTCGTATTCGGGAAAAGCTTGAGCGGAACCGGGCTGCGCGCCGCCGACGAGCTCGTCCAGAAAGATCTTGAGCTTGCGGCAGGCCCGGTCGATCAGATCGCACGCCGACTGCGCCTCGCGGCGGCGGAAGCTCTTCGAGAGCGGATGAGCTGGCGCTCGAGCTCGTCGGTATAGCGGTCACCGCATCGAGCCCGACCATCTGGATGGCACCCGCCGCCTGGTGGATGTGCGCCCGGGCGTGCTTGAGCGCGGTGTCGTCGCGCGGCGCTGCCTTGAAGACTGCGAGCGCCTCCACGCCGCGCGGTGAGGCGCGTGGTCGATCTCGCCCTGCACCCAGGATCAGCGGGCCGAGATCGAATTCCGGGCAGGTGTCGGTGGCCATGGTGTTTTGTCGCGCGGCAGACCGTTGCCTGCAGTGCGAGCAAGAAATGCGCCGGGCGCTACCGCCCTGCGACTGACGCTTATGACCTTGAACCCCGCGACCGAGCTGCGCAGCTCCGCCGCCAGCTTGGTCAGCTGGCCGATCGACACGTTGGTCTGCTTGGTGCCCTCGGTCGTCTCCTCGGTGATCTTGAGGATGCCCTGCATGCCGCGGGTCACGTCCGACACCGACGCCGACTGCTTCTGCGTCTGCGCGGAAATGCCGCCGATCAGGCTCGGCGAGCTCGCGCGACACGCGCCGGATTTCGTCCAGCGCCTGGCCCGCGGCGTCAGAAAGCTTGGTTCCCTCCACGACGCCGACCGTGATCTTTCCATGGCGGCCACCGCGTCCTGCGTGTCGGCCTGAATGGTCTTCACGATCGCGTCGATCTGCTTGGTCGCCTCGCCCGAGCGTTCCGCCAGGCGCTGCACTTCCTCGGCCACCACCGTGAAGCCGCGTCCCGCTTCGCCGGCCGGACGCCGCCTGGATCGCCGCGTTCAGCGCCAGCACGTTCGTCTGCTCGGTAATGTCCGAAATCAGCTCGACGATCTCGCCGATCTCCAGCGACGATTCGCCGAGGCGCTTGATCCGCTTCGGCGGTGTCCTGGATCTGCGTGCGGATTTCGTTCATGCCCGCGATCTGGTTCTGCACCGCCTGGCCGCCCTTCTCGGCGGCGGCCAGCGACTGCTGCGCCACCGCGTGCCGACTGCGCCGCGCGTCTGCGACACCTCGTTGATCGACTGCGCCATCTGCAGCACCGACGCCGACGCCTGCTGGATTTCCCTGTTCTGCCGCTGCGACGCTTCGAAGCAGCCGGTTCGAGATCGCCTGCGCGTCCGGTCGTCGCCTTGGCCACCTGGTCGGTCGCCGATGTTGATGCCCTTGACCAGCGTGCGCAGCTCCTCGATCGTGAAGTTGATCGAGTCGGCGATGGCGCCGGTGACGTCCTCGGTCACCGAGGCCTGCACGGTGAGGTCGCCGTCGGCGAGGTTTCCCATTTCGTTCAGCAGCCGCAGAATCGCTTCCTGGTTGCGCTTGTTCTCGCCGTTCGCTCTCGAACGCGCGCACGCGCGCTGTCGTCGTAGGAACGACCTTGCCGAGCAGCACCAGCGCAGAGCAGCGCGAGCGACGGCGAAGACGATGGCGGCGCCCAGAGTGCAGCAGTCGTGCCCGCGTTCTGGCTCTCGTAGCTGCTCGGCGAGCTTGGTGGTGTCGGCGAGCAGCGGCTCGGACTCGCTGGTTGATGCCGCGCGCCGCCTGCTTGGCGACGACCAGCCGCTGCATGTTCTGCAGGATCGCGTTGACGCCGGCTTCGTACGCGGTGAAGCGCTTCTGCAGCTCGGTCAGCGTCGACGCGCGCTTCCTCGTTGCGTACGCCGCGACAAGGCGCAGCGGCTCGCTGCCCTTGAGCAGCCCGTTCAGGATGTCGCGGAACGTGCCGGTGTCCTTGCCGAGCAGGAACGCGACCTCGGGATCGATTTCGTCGGACGACACCAGCGAGTTGGCGTTCTTCGCGATCCGCTGCGAGAGCATCGCGAGCTGATTCGTGAAATCGATCTCGCGCAGGCTGCCGCCGCCGGAAGCGGCCTGGGACGCGACGCCTGCTGCGCGAGCTCGAGCAGCGCGTTGTTGCCCTGGTTGATCCCTTCGAGGCCCTTGGACAGCGAGACGTCAGGCTCTGCTGGTTGTCGAGCACGGCGGTCGGCGTTCTTCTCGACGCGCTCCCAGCGGCTGCGTGATGCCTCGCCGAGCTAGGTCTGCAGCGGCTCGGCGTCGGCGACGTCGACGCTGACGCCCTTGATCGTGCCGCCCTTGGTGCAGCGCATCCAGGTCGGCGCGAGAACGGTCGCGCGATGTCCTGACGCTGTCGAACGCCGCGCGTTGCCCCTGCACCGCGAGCGACGTGCCGCGCGCGAGCCGTTGCGAGAGCATCTGCATTTCGGTCGCGGTGCCCGGCGCTGGCCGCGCTCTTGCTGTTGATGCGCGACGTAGAAGAACAGCATGACAGCGCCAGAACAGCGAACGACGATCGAGCAGCGCGCCGAGCATCTGCTACTGCTTGACCACCGGCAGATGGCCGATGAACCACAGCCGCCCGGGCTGCCGCGTCTCGGCCGCCGCGGTGCGCAGCTGCTCCATGATCGACGCCGACCCGAGCGGGTCGTAGCCCTGCGCTGGGGCGTTCATCTTGACCTGCGTGGTCGTCGGCATCTCGAGCTCGCCGGCATCCGCGGATTTCCCGTCGGCCGCCGCGCCGAACATGCTTCCTCAGACTAAGCGCCATGTTCTCTCCCTGAAGGCTCGCTCCGCACCCGTTGCATCGCCGGTCACAGCCCCACCTGCAGAAACGCGGGGTCCTGCGCGAGCCGTGCCAGATCGATCTCCTGCCAGACGTCGCCGTTCGCTTCCGATCCAGCGCTGCGCCGTACCAGTCCGGCGCACCTGCCGGCGTATCGCTGCGCGACAGCTCCGCCAGATTGCGCAGGCCGAGCACGCGCTGCACGATCGAGCCCGGCGTGCAGCTCGCCGCCGCGCGGCCCGAACAGCACCAGCCGCGTCTGGCTCTGCGCCGGGCGCGACCGGCTCGAGCGGGCTGGCCGAGAAACCGCGCGAAATCGATCACGCCGTAAAGGTTGCCGCGAATGTTCGACGATGCCCAGGTACCACGGCTTGGTCAGCGGCACGCGTGCGCCATCTGCGGGACCGCGATCACTTCGCCCGCGTCGGCAAGCCGGATCAGCCATCGCTCGCCGCCGCACGGCGATGCCGAGCCGCGACTGACTCGACCTGCGCCGCGGTCTTGCGGCAAGAGCCGCGTGGCCAGCTTCCTGCTGGAAGGCGCGGAGATCGAGCTTTGCGGCGCGGGCCATCGGGCGGTCGGCCGGCGGATCAGTCGAACGCGGTGATCTTCGCGAGCAGCTCGTCGCGGTTCACCGGTTTCACGATGTAGTCGCGGGCACCCTGGCGCATGCCCCAGATCTTGTCGGTCTCCTGGCTCTTCGACGTGCACAGGATGATCGGCATCGGCGCGCGTCGTCGGATCGCGGCTGATCGCCCGCGTCGCCTGGAAGCCGTTGCAGTCCCGGCATCACGACGTCCATGAGGATCAGGTCCGGCTCGAGCGTCTTCGCCTTGAGGATCGCGTCCTCGCCGTTGTCGCTCGCGACGACCTCGTACCCGGCCTTGGTCAGCATGTCGTTCAGCACATGCCGCTCCGTCGGCGAATCGTCGACGATGAGAATTCGTCTTGATCGTCATGGCTCCCTACCCTGTCGCTGCCCCGCACGTGCGCGGCGCCACTCCGCGCGCGGCGCATCCGTCGCCCCGTCACGCAGGCGCCGCGGCGGTTGACGTGCGCGGCGACCGCTTCAGCAGGCTTTCTTTGGTAAACGGCTTGGTCAGGTACTGATCGGAGCCCGACCATCCGACCGCGCGCCCGGTCGAACAGGCCGTCCTTCGACGGACAGCATGATCACCGGCGTCGAGTGGAACTTGGCGTTTTTCTTGATCAGGGCGCAGGTCTGGTAGCCGTCGAGCCGCGGCATCATGATGTCGACAAAGATGAGATCCGGCTGGTGGTCGGCGATCTTGGCCAGCGCGTCGAACCCGTCCTCGGCCAGGATGACCGTGCAGCCCGCCTGCAGCAGGAAGATCTCGGCGCTGCGACGAATCGTGTTGCTGTCGTCGATCACCATGACCTTCACGCCCCGACAACGTGGTCGTATTCCAGCAAGTCCAGGCTCCCGGCTCCCAATCGCCAAACCGGCATGCCGCAGTCGCCCGATTCCATGTCGACCTCCGGCCAAGTTTGCCACGGATGCAAGCAAATGCCTAGAGCATAATCCTTGCCGGAACCGCAAACTCGATGGCTTCTGAGGGATTTGCAACAAGCAACTTCGAGGCTGGAAACTCCGTGCTCCGGCGGACCGCCTCGCGGCAGGACTTGCGGAGCGTACAGCGCCCGAGAAACATCCGATACGCCGGGTTGGCGGACTCGTCGACGTAGCCGATAGCCGCAGGCGGTCCAGAAAACGCCGAAATTCGGCCTTATCGCGCGGCGGCACCTGCATTCCGACCAGGACGCTGGCCGTAGTCGGCACCGTGGTTGCGGTAGTGGAAAGAGGCTGATGTTCCAGCCGCGGCTCATGCTGTTCGAGGAACTGCATCAGCGCGCCGGGCCGCTCCGGAAACTCGAAGCGGTACAGGATCTCGTGCTTGGCCGCCGGCGCGTGCCCGCCGACCAGATGCCGGACGTGCAGCTTGGCCATCTCGTTGTCGGACAGGTCGTAGGCCTCGATGCGGCGCTTGTGCATCGCGCGCAGCAGCTCCGCGGTTTCGCGGCGGTTGGCGACCTCGATGCCGACGAAGATGTGCGCGATCCTGCGCGTCGGCGTAGCGGTAGTTGAATTCGGTGACGCTGCGCTTGCCGAGCAGGCGCGCAGAACTCGCGGAAGCTGCCCGGGCGCTCGGGAATCGTCACCGCGAGGATCGCCTCGCGCTCTTCGCCCAGCTCGGCGCGCTCGGCGACGAAGCGCAGCCGGTCGAAATTCATGTTGGCGCCGCAGGCGATCGCGACGAATGTCCGGTCGCGGACCGATGGCGCTCGACATAGGCCTTCACGCCCGCGATCGAAAGCGCGCCCGCGGGCTCGAGGATCGAGCGCGTGTCCTCGAAGCGCGTCCTTGATCGCCGCGCAGATCGCGTCGGTGTCGACCAGTACCATCTCGTCGACCAGCTCGCGGCAGATGCGGAAGGTCTCCTTGCCGACCTGCTTGACCGCGACGCCGTCCGCGAACAGCCCGACGCTGGCGAGCTTCACGCGCCGGCCCGCCTCGAGCGAGTCGCGCCATCGCCGCCGAGTCCACCGGCTCGACCCCGATGACGCGGATCTCCGGGCCGCACCCGCTTGACGTACGAGGCGATGCCCGAAGATCGAGCCCGCCGCCGCCGACGGCGACGAAGATTGCGTCGATCGGCCCCTGCTGCTGGCGCAGGATTTCCACGTGCCGATCGTTCCCTGGCCGGCGATCACGTCGGGATCGTCGTACGGATGCACGAGCACGGCATGGCTGCGCCAGCCCAGTGCCAGCGCCTGAGCATGGGCCTCGTCGTTGCGAGGTCGCCGTGCAGGACGACCTTCGCCCCGCGCGCCTCGCACCGCATGGACCTTGATCGACGGGTGGTCACCGGCATCACGATGGTCGCACGGCACGCGAGGCGCTGGCGCAGCCAGCGCCACGCCCTGCGCATGGTTGCCGGCCGAAGCGGCGATGACACCGCGCGCAGCGCTCGGCTGCCGACAGCTGCGCCATCTTGTTGTACGCGCCGCGCAGCCGAACGAGAAGATCGGTTGCTGATCCTCGCGCCCGAGCAGCACGCGGCTTCCGATGCGTGGATGAACGTAAGGAGCCTGAGGGGCGACTGAGGTAGCACGATGTAACCCGAACGAAGCGGCACTGATTTT
>ERZ1370068.5601-contig-4621_pt1 | contig 38727 bp, 54 predicted proteins | sample MGYA00561227_ERZ1370068 | MGnify/ENA primary metagenome ERZ1370068 (study PRJEB38410, sample SAMEA6850437) | metagenome | study: Metagenomic assessment of the ecological functions of the soil: analysis of the soil microbiota associated with the...
AGGTTACGTATTGCTCTGGTGGTCCGACGCTGGCCGACGCGATCAACCGTTCCGGCAAGCTCAAGATCACGCTTGGCTATTCTCGCCTCGAGAAAGCGCGCGGCCTTCGCCGCGCAAAATATGGCTGCCGCGCGGTGCCGAGTTACGAGGCCATTCTCGACGTCGAAGGCATCGAGGCCGTCATCAATACCACGCCCAATGGCGTGCATCTCGAGACCACGCGCGCGGCGGCCGATGCCGGCAAGCATGTCTTTCTCGACAAACCCATCGCCCACACGGTTTCGGACGGCCGCAGGATCTGCCGAGATCTGCCGCAAGGCGGGTGTGGATCGCCTGGCCTTGGGGCTATCAACGCCGCCGGGAAAGCCAGTTCCGCTGGATCAAGCGCCAGATCGACGAAGGATTATTCGGCAAGCTGGTCAGCGCCGAAGCCAACATCAGCCGCGATCGTCTCGGCAAGATCGACCTGGGTTCGTGGCGTTACCAGGCCGCCAGGAATGCCGGGCGGCGTGATGCTCCAGATCGGCATCCATTACGCCGACGTTCTGGAATATCTGATGGGGCCAGTCAAAGGCAGTTGAGCGCGCCAATTCGCTCGGCTGGTTGCTGCCGGGCGACAACCCGCGACGTGGCGAGCCTGGTGCTTGGAGCACGAGAATGGCGCGCTATCGACGCTCAATGCCAGCTATGCGCTCGGCTTCTGAATACTATCTGATGAACATCTACGGGAAGGAAGCCACGGCTTACTACGGACATGTTCTGAGGGCCTGCGGATGCTCAAGCGCGGCGAGGAAAAGCCGGTCAAGTGTTGCGTTCGCGACACAAGGACACGATCGCCGAGGAACTCGAAGAATTCGCCAATGCGGTTCGGAGCGGTGCGGCCCGGAGATAGGCGGCGAGCACGCCACGACCTCAGCTGGCCGTAATCCGCGCCGGGATACTGTCCGCGCGTGAGGGCCGCCACGTTGAAATGTGCGGAAATCCTGGCGAGGATTGAAATCGATGGACCAGACCGACCGCGAGATATTGGGATACAACCGCTACGTCGTGCTGGCGGCGGCGTTCTCTTCGCCATGTTCATCATCAGCCACTTCGAATACGCCTGGAGTTCGATCGTCCGGCCATATCGGCGCGATCTGGCTGGTCTGCCCGAGCAGGTGGCGCTGATGTTCACGACGTTCATCATTTTCCAATCCGTCGGCATGCTCCCCGGCGGCATGTTGCGCGACAAATACGGGCCGCGATGGACCACCGCCATCGCAGGATTGTTTTCCGGGGTCGGGCATCTCTGTCCATCGCGCTCGGGCCCTCGTATCCGCTGGTCGCTGGTGCTTTGGAGCGTCCGGCAGCTTTTCACGGGGATTCATCTACAGCAGCGTCCGTCACTACGGGAGACAAGTGGTTCGCCGACAAGCGCGGCGTGATGACCGTGCATTTCATCGCGGGCGCCCTTCTCCTGGGGTTCGCTGCCTGTCATACTTCCGATCCGGGCGATACCGAAGCTTCAGCGCCGCCGAAACCTTCTTTGCCGTCGTCCACATCATGGCCGCCATGATCGGCGGCGTGTCGATCGTCGCCGCATTGCTGATGAAGGATCCGCCTTCGGGCTGCGAAGCCCACGGGCTGGGTTCCAAAGACCGAGAGCGATCGCGCGGCCGTCGGAACACAGCTTCACCGTCAGCGGAATCGCTCAAGACCGGGCAGATGTGGGTCCTGATCGCGTCTCCTTCGTCACTGGTTTCAGGCGCCGGCCTCGCCGGCTAGCGAGCAATATGGTGGCTATTCGCAACAGCTTCCATTTCACGGCGACCGCGGCGACCGCCGCCGCCGGCGGCAGTCGCGCTCGCCAACGGTTTCGGCAAGCTCACCCTCGGCACGTTGTCGCAACGGCTCGGCGTCGAGAACACGATGATCCTGAGCTACATCGTCTCCGGTCTGTTCCTCTTCCTGCACGATCTACGCCGGAATGAATCGCAGAGAATTGCTGTTCGTCTTGCGGCGGCGATCCTGGCGATCTTCTTCTGGGCCTCAGCTCTTCTCGCTCTTCCCGATTGCCATCGGGCATTATTTCGGCAGAAGCCGCCGCAGGCGGCAATTACGGCGTGCTCTGCCGATCGCCAAGGGCTCGGGCGGCGCTTTACGGCGGCATTGCCTCTTCGACGATTCTCATCACCCAGCACGGCTTTCCCTTCGCCATCACCATTGCCGGGGTGATGGCGATCGTCGTCCGGATGTGATCGTCATCCCGTTGAAGTACAGCCCGCCCATTTGAAGGGCGAGGAGGCGGCACTCGCGCGGCTGAACGGAAGGGCGGCGGTCGGGCGCGGTTGAGAAGAAGCCGGCCGAAAATCAGCGCGAGTAGAACTCGACCTGTGACGCGCGCTTGCCGTTGACCTGGCGCCCGCCGATCCGAAGGCCTACACGCATCCGTTCACCGTCACGCTCAACGAATACCTGGAACCTGCCGCCGAGCTCACGGACTTTGATCTGCCTCGAAAACGATGCGAGCGGCCCGCAGTTCCTGGGGACAGGTCAATTCCACAACTTCCGACTCCCGACTTCGAAGCGACTGACGCCGGATCAACGGAGCTCGTTGCTGCCCCGCAACAGGCCTCCTTCAGGAGCTGGAGGTTCGGGAGTTGGGAGTTCGTCTATAGGCAGCGCATTGAAGTAGTGGCTGATCGTGTCCGCCGACCGATCTGCTTCTGCGTTCGGGTCAGGATCGTAGACACCCTTCGCATTGCGGCGTGACGAAGACGAAGCCGTGCTGCCAGGTGTTCGTGTTGCCTTCCACTCCACCGGCTTGCCGGCTTCCTTTACGCGAGCTCGTAGGCGAGCCGGAACTGCGGTCTCGTTGTCGCTCGTTGATGCGTCCCCATGACGAGAAGTCTGGCGTCTTGATCGCGGTTGATGCGGCTCCATCGCGACCGTCATGTTCGTCGGCAGCGAGCGCGTCTCGGCAGAGTTCCTCGTCCATCATCTGCTGGCGTCGCGTTCATGCGCGTCTCCGGAGGGACGCAGCGCTGACCTCGGGAGCCACGCCGAGGTTGCGTATATCACCGGCCGCGGGGCTCGATGGAGATCATGCAGCGCAGGCCGTCTGTGCTCCGACGCAATCTTGAAGGCCATCTCGCCGCCATGAGCTCAACCCGGATACCCGACGCGATCCGGATTGATATAGGGAAAGCGTCTTCGCCGAACTTGACGCGATCGTTAATCGCGTCGTCATATTCGAACGGGCCTCGGTTGAACAGCTGCCGTCCGGCGTACGACGTCTCCTTCAGCGCCGGTCCGGCAGGAGTTGCTGACTTCGCGCGCGATAGCGCATCCACGCGACGGCGTAGCGCACCAACTTTCAGCCAACTGCTCCGGCGTCCAGTTCCCCGCGCTGCAGCCATTCGCGCAGCCATCGGGTGCCGCCGCCGCCGTTCATGTGCGCGAGGACGACGAGCGGGAACCGGCTTCGTTGCCGCTCGGCTTCATCATCGCGATCGGCGAGTAGGTGCCGTCGTTCATCTCGACATAGATAATGTTGGTGCTCGGATCCGAGCCGGGAATCTTCTCGGCAACCGCTGGTCACCGGGTTCGCAACCGGCCTTCGGCACGTTCGAGGTGCCACGGGTCGATGCTGAAGTTGTTCGGGTCCGCCTGTCGATCGTCATGTCGACCACGGCCGCGCAGGGCAACGACAGCGCCGCTCGTCAGCACGAGGGATTCTCATAGGTTTTTCCTTTCGCGACGAGTAGCACGGGCGCCTGTGTGAATTCGCGAATCTGCGCCGTCGCGCGTCCAGAAATCAGGGGTCGCCGCCCGGTGTTCTGGCGTATAGTTTTCGCACTCTGGAAACAGCTGGCTCGGGGGTGGAGGCTCTTTATGCGTAAATTCGCGGCGCTTCTGGTCCTCGTGGCGTTGCCCTTTGTCCTTGGTGTCGCGCTTCGCGCGGCTGACGACCGCCCAGATTCCAGACTGGGCGTATGCCATTCCGACGCCACGCCGCCCCCGGCCCCCGGTGTCACCCCGCCGCCCGAACCCGGCGGCGGCCGACACCAGCGCTTCGAACGGTCGCGGGCAAGCAGGCAGGCAGGTTCCACGCAATCGCATCAACCAGACTGACTGGTTCCCCGAAGACCATCCGGTGATGCCGAGCATCGTCGCCAGCGGCCGCGTCGGCGATCCGAGATGCCACGGCAGTGCTCGTTGTGCCACTATCCCAACGGCAAGGGGCCGCCCCGAGAACGCCAGCGTGTCGGGCCTGCCGGTGTCGCATGGCTCATGCAGCAGCTCGAGGACTTCCGCCACGACCTGCGCAAGAGCGCCGAGCCGCGCGAGGCGAACTCGGCCAGGATGGCTCTCATCGCAAAGCTCGCTCACGCCGGAAGAGATGCGGCAGGTCGCGGATTAGCTTCGGCGCCATCAAGTGGACGCCGTGGTTCGCGTGGTCGAAACCAAGCACGGTGCCGAAGATGGTGAGCCGCGGCGGCATCTGGATCCCGATCGAGAGGCGCAGGGCGCGGGCAAGGAGCCGATCGGCGTCCGCATCATGGAGACGCCCGAGAACCCCGAGCAGACCGAGGTTCTCCGGAACCCGCATCATGGGCACGGTCGCCTACGTCCCCGTTGGTTCGATCAAGAAGGGTGAAGCCCTCGTGACGAAGAGGCGGCAACGGCAAGACGATCGCGTGCGGCGAATGCCACAGGGCGGACCCTGATGGGCATGGGCCCGGTTCCCGGCATCGCGGGACGCTCGCCGAAGCTACGCTCGCGCGACGAAGCTGTACGACATGGCAGGCGGGCACCCGCAACGGCGAGTGGACGCAGCTGATGAAACCGGTCGTCGCAGCAAACTCACGAGCGAGGACCTGGTGAACATCCTCGCGTATGTGCCGAGCTTCGGTCGGTCAGCGGCGCGGCGAACGCGACGAAAGTAGGCCGGCTCAGTTCGTAGTTGGTCGTTGGCTCGTTGGTAGTTGGTAGTTCTTCGTTGATGTGGGGTTAGTCGTTAGTCGTTCGTCGTTGGTGGTCGGAAGCACAGGCCGAGCAACTCGAACGACCCGGCACAGCTACTAACAACCAACAACCTGCTACCAAGCTATCCAGCCACGAACCTACCAACCACGCAACGACGAACGGAGGGACCACCATGAGAACAGCGCTTCTTGCCGTCGGCTGCGTGCGTGATTGCGATCGGCCGTGGCCGCGGGACAGGCCAGCAAACCTGCGGCCGCCGGCGCTCCCGACTGGAGCGGCGTGTGGCAGATGGTCGGTCCGACGGTGTTCGACCGCGCGACGGTGCAGCCGCAGAACGGACGCGCCGGCGATCCCGGGCGTCCGGGAATTCCCACCGTATACCGACGAATACGAGGCGAAGCTATCGCAAGAACATCGAGACGCATCAAGGCCGGGAACGTTCCCCGATCCGATCTCGGTCTGCGGTGTGCCTCACGGGTTTCCCGCGCATCATGAACGTGCCGGACGTCTACGAGTTTGCGATCGACGCCGTCGGCGACCTACGTCGCTCGCCGAGAACGGCCCGAGCGATCCTGCGCGATCTACACCGACGGCCGGAAGCATCCTGCCGGCCGAGGAACTGTGGGGCACGTATACCGGCGCATCCGTGCGGACGCTGGGACGGCGACACGCTCGTCTTCGAAACCGTCGGCCTCAAGGGATCGCGCGACAACGACGTGATCGTCGATCGCACGGGTCTCGTCGCTGAGCGACGCGAGCCGGGTGACGACGCGCAATGCGCGAAGATCAACGACACGACGCTCGAAGCCGCGATCGGTGGTCGAAGACGCCAAGGCGCTCAAGGCGCCGTGGAAGGTGACCAAGCAGTACCGGAAGCTGCCGGGCGGCACGTGGGCCTGGGACTACGGCTGCGCCGAGAACAACCGCAATCCCGATCAGCGGTTCCGGGCAAGACGCTGACGCTCGGCCCCGACGGCAAAGCCGCTCGACAAGAAGGTCGATTGAACCGGGAGGATAGTCCGACATGACACTCACGCAGAGTGATCGCGGCCGCTGCGCTCTGCGCTGCCGCCATCGCCGTCGTGCCGCTCGCCGCCCATCATTCCGCGGCGATGTTCGACGACGAGAAAGTGTTGGAGCTGAACGGAACGATCAAGGAGATGCAGTGGACCAATCCACACATCTGGATTCAGGTCGTCGTCGACAGCAACGGCCAGAAAACCGAATGGAGCCTTGAAGGCGGCAGTCCGAACTCGCTGTCGCGCAACGGCTGGCGCTCGACCACGTTCAAGTTCGGCGATGCCGTGACGGTTCGCCTCAACCCGATGAAGGACGGCAGCGCGGGCGGCAGCTTCATCGGCGCGAAGTTCAAGGAGACGGGCAAGACGATCGGCCGCTGGGAATAATCGGCCTGCGGCCGCATGGGAAGTTGGGAGTTTTTTAGCCCGCCAGCGCGGCGAGCGGTATCGGCCAGCACCTCCGTGCCGCGAGCGATCGCTTCGGGCGACGTGCATCTCTCCGGCCGATGGCTGAGGCCGCCACGGCACGGGATGAAGATCATTCCAGCCGGCGCAAGCCGGACATGAACAGCGAGTCGTGATAGGCGCGGCTGATCATCGGGCGATGACTCAGGCCACGCGCCTCGCACGCGGCGGTGATCGCGCCGACGATCGTCTGCGCGCACGACGCCGGCGGGTCGGCGTTGATCGGCTCGAGGCGCACGGTCACGCCACGGCGTCCCGCCGCTTCGTCGCTACGCGCGCGCGATGGCGCTCGAGCACTTGAATCGCGGCGCGCCAGGTCGATGATCCGGACGTCCACGTCCAGCCGCGCACGGCTCGGAACGCTGTTAATCGCCCCGGGAAACACCTCGCACACGCCGGTGGTCGCAACGGTGTCCACGGCCCGGGTCCCGCGCGCGCGACGCCTCGATCGGCAAGCGCGATCTCCGCGGCCGCGAGGAACGCGATCGCGGCGCTCGGGCATCAGCACGGCGCCGGCATGACCGCCCCTCGCCTTCGACTGAATACCTGAAAACTGGCGGGCGCCGCGATTGCGGTGACCACGCCGATGTCGATCTCTGTCGCGTTCAAGGAGCGGCCCCTGCTCGATGTGCAGTTCGACGAACGCCGCGTAGGCGCCGGGTCGCAGTCGATACGTCCGCCAGCGAGCCCTGAAAACCGACCGCCGTTCGTACGGCGTCGAGCGACTGGTCCGTCCGTCACATCAGCCGCTCTCCTGCCGACGACGATCGAGCAGACCGGCGAGCAGCCGGCTCCCAGACATCCGATGCCGAACCGCGTCGGCTCTTCCGAGGTGAACAGGACGAGATCGATCGACCGCGCGCGGCTCGAATTCCGCTCGCCGCAGCGCGCGAATCGCTTCGAGCCCACCCAGCACGCCGACCGTTCCGTCGAAACGTCCCGCATTGGGAATCGCGTCGCAGTGCGATCCGGTCGCCACTGGCGGCAGCGCGGGCTGCCGTCCCGGCCATCGCGCGAACGTGTTCCCCACCGCATCTTCGCGCACGACGAGCGACGCCTCGGCGAAGAGCGTCTTCGAGTACGCACGGGCGCGCAGATCCATCTCGCCGAACACGACCCGCGTAACGGCGGGCGCGGGAGACTCGGAGAACGACGCGAGCGTCTCGAGCCCGCGGTCACTCGCGCCGCGTCGGCCGAAGCGATCACCGCGCCGAATCCCGCCCTTCGACACGCTCAGGGCGCCCCGAGGCTCGAGGGGCGAATCCCGATCCCGCATCCCGGCCGGATGCCGAATCCCTGGATGCCGATCCCAGTCCTTGTAGATCAGATATTTCGCGGGCTGCTTGCCGAGCGCGCCAAACCACTGCGGGCGACGCGGCCATCCAGATGAGTCACCGCCTGCACCGGATACCACTGCGACCCGAGCAGGTGGGCAGATGCCGCCGCCCTGAGCATCAGGAGCCCGTGCTCCATCACGTGAATCTCGACGGCCGGCAGCGTCGCGCCCTGGCTGATAGGTCATCGTGTTGACGCGAAAGTCGAACGCCGGGTTGTCGGGGATGAGCGCGCGCACCTCGAGTCACGTGGATCGTCGCCGAGATGCGTTGCCGTGGCGTCGCTCTCGACGCCTGTCGTCAGCGACGGCACGGTCACACCCGCGAGCGGCTGGGTACGGCTTCTCGAAGACGGCTGCCCGCGCCCGCATCGCCGCACACGGGCGTCGCATGCCCGGGCGGGATATACGCATGGCCACCCGCACTCAACGCCGTCGACCTGATGCTGATGCGCCCGTCGAGCACGTGCACGAACCGCTGGTCACCGCACGCAGCCAGCGTGCCGCCGCGATCGAACTCGACGGTGTATTGCACGAACGCAGAGCTGCCTGCCGGCGAGGTGTGCACGATGGCGGGTTGCGTTGCGCATGCCGGGAAGCGGCGCGCACGAAGGTCTCCGGCGTTTGGAGCCTGTGGTCGGGGTGATTGGCGCTTCGGCTTGGCAGGTTCACGGTGTGCTCGCGTCCGATTCTACAGGCTTGCCCTGAGCGAGCGCATCGAGTCGAAGGGCCGCACGAACCGGCCACCGTCGCGCGCGGCGACCTGGCCGTCCGCGAAGATCCGTTTCGCCGCGCCGCAGCGTCCGGCGGATCGATGCCGCGAAACGTCTGACCGACGTATGGACTCGACTTGTGGCGTTGCTGGGAGATCGGCCTCGCGGAGCGTGAACGTCTGCTCTGGATCGACAAGCACCAGGTCGGCATCGTGTCCCTGGGCCAGAGTGCCCTTCCGCGCGATCCGGAAGCGGCGGGCCGGAGTGGCCGACGTCAGCTCGGCGATGCGCTCGAGCGCCAGCCCGCGAGTGTGATACCCGGCGTCGAGGAGAACCGGCAGTGTCGACTGCACGCCGGCGATCCGCCCCACGCCGAGACGAAGTCGCCGGCCTTCCTTGCCGGCTCGGTGGGCGAATGATCCGAGGCGACGATATCGACGTGCCTCTCGAGCAGCTCATGCCACAGCTCGTGCACGTCCATGGAGTCGCGCAGCGGCGGCGCGCACTTGGCTCATGGCGCCGAGCCGCTCGACATCCTCGTCCGTGAAGTTCAGGTAGTGCGCGCATGTCTCGCGCGGAGACATCGACGCCCTTCGCGCGCGCCGCCGCGACCAGCGCGCGACGCCGCGCCCCGTGCTGATGTGAACGATGTGCAGCGACGCGTGCGTCTCGCCCGCAAAGAGCAGCGCACGCTGAATCGCCTCGAGTTCCACGCGACGACCGGACGCGATTCGAGAAAGTCGCGCACCCCTCGGCTCGCTTCGCCTCGCTCAGGGCAAGCCCCTCGACGCGGCTCGGGGCAGGCGCTGCGACAACGGCGCGCGTCAGCTCTTCGCTCTCCGCGTGGACGGCGACCGGAAGACCGAGCCTTGCGGCCTCGCGCAAGCCGTCGTAGAGCGTCGCATCGTCCGCACGTGGAAACTCCGGCAGACCGGAGTCGCACATGAAGGCCTTGAAGCCGACGACGCCGCGGTCGGCCATTTCGGCCATCTCCGGCACCGAGCCGGGTACGAGGCCACCCCAGAGGCCGAAGTCGGTGATGGACGCCGCCTCGAGCGCCGCGCGCTTCCGGTCGATCCTCGCGCGCGTTCACGCAGCAGGGCGTCGAGTTGAGCGGCATGTCGAAGAACGTCGTGCCGCCGCCGGCCGCCAGGGCGCGGCTGCCCGTCGCGGCGCCTTCCCATTCGGTTCGACCGGGCTCGTTGAAATGGAGTGCACGTCGATGACGCCGGGAAGCACGACGAGCCCGCGTGCGTCGATCTCTTTCCCGCCCGGCGCCTGCATCCGTCTCGATTCCGGTGATGCGTCCATCCTCAATCGAGATGTCCGCGCGCCTGAGACCATCCGGCAGCACCGCCGACCCACCGCGGATGACGAGGTCAGTCATGGTGCAGGGGCCAGCTCGTCGAGGAAGTTCGCGCCGGCCGCCAGCGCAACGGCCACGTCGCCTTCGAGCGCGGATTCATCGGGATGATGGCTCACGCCCCCGGCGCGTTCGAACGAACAACATCGCCGCCGGCATGTGCGGCGCAAGAATCATGGCGTCGTGCCCCGCGCCGCTCGACATGGTGGTCGCCGTCGCCCCGGTGCGCTCGACCGCCCGCGTGAGCATCGCGACCAAAGCCGGGTGCATCGCCACCGCGGCGTGATCGAAACGCGGCAACCACTCGACGGTCAGCCCCCGGCGTGCCGCAATCTCCCGGGCAGCCGACCGCAGTCGATCGACGGCCGCATTGCGCGTGGCATCGTCGCCGTGCCGCACATCGAGCGTGACGGCGGCAGTGCCCAGGGATCACGTTCGCGGCGCCCGGCGCCGCCTCGATCCGCCCGGTCGTCGCGACCAGGCCCGCCGATGTGCCGGGCCTGTGCCTCGACTGCAGCCAATCCACTCCGCCGCTCCCGTCAGCGCATCGCTTCCTCGCGTCCATCGGCGTCGTCCCCGCATGACCGGCGGAACCGACGAAGGTGACGTCCGCGTGCGATCGGCCGACGATGCGATCGACGATCGCGACCGGCTGATGAAGATGATCGAGCACGGGTCCCTGCTCGATGTGAAATCTCGAGGTAGCCGAGCGGATTCGACGTGACGCGGGCGTCAGCGATGCGCGATACGTCGAGACCGAAGTCGCCGATCGCCTGGGCGATGGTTCGCCCAGAGCGCGTCCGCTGTCGCCGCGAGAGAGCTGCCGCGTCAACATCTCCAATAAAGAGCCCGGCTGCCGATGAAGCGGAATGCCGAAGCGAACGCCCTCCTCCTCCGAGAAGCCAATCACCTCGATGCTGAACGGCAGCCGTCGTCCGCGCAGGGATTCGATAAGGGAGATTCCCATCATGACGCCGAGCACGCCGTCGAACGCCCCGCGTGCGGCACCGTGTCGAGATGCGAGCCGATCAACACGCCGCCGCGTCAGCAGTCGTGCCCCGCATGCACGCCACGGACATTCCCGGCGGCGTCAACGAGGACGCTCATGCCGGCGTCCGTCATCCATACGCGACACCTGCGCGTGGACCATGCGTGTGCTGTCGGAGAGAAATGTGCGCGTCGTGTAACCGGGCTCGTCCGAGCAGGTCGCAAGGAATCGGCAGCGGCTGATCACGTCGCGCGCGATCGCGTCGTACATCACGTGACCCTGCATGTGAAATATTGTACGCCTGCATGGCGAGATCAGCAGCGGGACGTGATACCCGGCGCTCGAATCGGCGATGCCCACTCGAATGACGACGTGATCCAGGAACGGCGGATTCGCTCAGGGTACGACCCCGGTCTTGCGAAAGTAATCGCCGGCATGAAAGGTCAGCTCGTACGTGCCGCGCTCGAGCAGGTCGCCCGCGAGCAGTGGTGCATCGGTGCGTCCCTCGCGCGTTGGTGTGTCGCCGCGGCAATTCGCATGGACTCGGTGCCTCGAAGCGATGCGCACCTCCACCAGCACACCAGCCGCCGGCAGGCCTCGCGCCGTGTCGAGCACGTGCGTTGACAAGTGGCCCATGAGTTGGATTCTGGCAGATCTGGCGGGTCCGAAAGGACCCGCCCTACCCTGGCGAATCTGGCCGAGTCAAAGTCAACCCGAGGACGCCGAACGGCGCGGCCAGTTCGACGTAGACGCCCAGTTCCTCGCCGCGCTCCTGGAATGACATCCCACGTGCGGTTGTTCGCTGAACCGCAGCTCGCTGATCTCGGGAATGTCGGCAAGATCTTCGTCCCCATCCGATGGATGATCTGCTGAATGCTGCCCGATTCAAACGACTTGAAGACGTCCATGACGATGGCGCGCACCTGGTCGGTGATGGTCCCGTCGCTGAACGCGGCGTCCAGGTTCGCATACGACCATTCCAGGTCGAGCCACATGTGCAATGCGGCTTGGCCGGTCGGCCAGCGTCGTGTGTTGATCGCGCACGAAGCCCTGGAAGGCGCTCCCCGCGCAGCCGCAGCAGCTTGAAGCCGTGAATGCCCGACACGGCATCGACAACACCCTCGTGTAGTCATCTCGATGCGCGCAAACGCCTGGTCCGGCCCCGCAGGAATGAGACGCGACGCCGCCGTCGAGCCCGGTGTACGGAAGCTGCCGCGTCGTCAGCTGCAGCCCTTCGCGACCTGCGAATAGGCATCGAGAAACTTCCGGCCGATGAACCGGCGGTAGTTCTCGAGGCCGAACTCGATGAACGAGAACGTTTCCCGGTGAATGAAGTTCTTCATCGAGTCGGTCGCGATGAGGCCCGTGTTGTCGCCGCGCAGGTAGGTGGGCCAGAAGGCGCGCCCCACGTGAGCATCTTCACCTCCGCGCCGAAGACCGTACTGCGACCTGCCGGAACGCGCCCGTCGCGAATCAGCCGGTAGACCATGACGTCGGCCTTGCCGTAGTAGTGATCCTTTAGTCCGCTCGACAGTCGCTCCACAGTTCAAGCCCCTGTCAGCTCTTCCAGGCCGGAATCTCGCGATCTTATGCACCTGTTGCAGCGCTGTCCGCGAACTCCTCGTCGCGTGTGCGCCCGCGCGCGCGTCGAGCGCCGTCAGCACATCGTGCGTCGTGCGTGCCCCTTGACCGCGAAGAGAAACGGAAATCCGAAGCGGCTGCGATAGTCCGTGTTCAGGCGCTGCAGCCGGCGCGAATTCGTCGGGAGTCGAGTCGATCGAGTCCCGCGCCGCGCTGTTCGCCCGTTGACGCGTCGCTGCACACGCGCGCGCGTGCCGAGGTCCGGATGCGCACGCAGCAACGCCAGTTGTTCGGCCTCCGTCGCGTCGGCGACGACGCGCGTCATGGCTGGCGTGAAGCTCATCGAGCGGACGCGAGACGGACGCCGTTGCCAGGCGCGTTCGGCGACCCACGGACGACTCCTCGAAGATCCAGCCAAGCGCGCTGACGAACTCCGTTCGATCGGACGTGCTCAGCTCGGCGACCGTCATGCGTGATGGACCAACGAGGGGTTCACCGGCGCGATGCACCGTCTGGCCGGCGACGCGGACCTCGCGGACGCTCTGGGACCCTGCCGATGGTGTGAGAGATGCGCCGCCAGCGACGTCGGCCGTGACTCTGGACGCGCTGCAGCACGCCGTCGAGCCACTGCGCCCGCCGGCGGCTTCAGGTGACGTACCTGAGGTCGGCGGCCTTGCCCGGGCAGAGGGAAGTCTGCCGATGTCGTGCGCGGAGTCCCAGCGGCTTCGGCGCCGGCGAGCGTTGGTAACCAGGTAGCAGAGGATGCGGGCGGGGTCCGGGTTCATGACGCCATCAGCGATCGACGCGCTGCATCAGGCAGCGCCTGCAGCGCCTGCCTTCAACATGCCGCAGTCCCGGTGCCGCCGCCGACGTCGGTGCCGAGCGGCGCACGCCACTCCGGCATCGATGTGCCGGCGCAGCGAAGATGCCGTTGCCGAGCGCCGCGTTGCTGCTCGGGCAGTGAGCGATCGACGTCCCGCCTGCCGCAAGCCGCTCGAGCTCGTCCATTCGGTCGGGTGGACGTCGTGCGCCAGCACCGGTACGCGCGCCCGGTCAGGCCGAAGCGGCTCGTGAACGGCGGATAGTCGGCGGCCCACTGGAAACAGCTTCGGGCACTTCGCCAATCTCGGCGACAGCTCTCGTTGATGTGCGTCTGGACGCGCAGCCCGTCGTGCTCGGCCAGCGAGGGTCCCGCACATCTCGAGCATCGGCTTCCGACGCCGACAGCGCGAAGCGCGGCGTCACCGCGTAGAGCAGCCGGCCGTGCCGGTGAAACCGCCGGATCAGCTCGGTGCTGTCGCGGTAGGCGTCGCCGGGCGACTGGTGCAGCTCGGGCCGCAGGTAGCGGTCCGACACGACGAGGCCGCTGATGACCGCGACAGGCCGGCGCGCAGCCGGCCGCCGAACGAGCGCCGCGGTGGCCGGACTGAAGTGCGACCCGAACACCAGCGCGGTGGTGGTGCCGTGCGCGGCGAGCGCATCGACGAAACGATTCGGCGGTGCCGGTGGCGTAGGCCACGTCGGCCATGCGCGCTTCCTCGGGCAGCGCCACGTGCTCCAGCCAGTCGAGCAAGCGTGGCCTGAGGCCACCCAGGATGCGCAAGCTGCGGAAGTGGACGTGCGTGTCTACGAAGCCAGGCAGCACGACGCCGCCGCGCCAGTCCGTGACGGCCGCGTCCGGGAACGACGCTGCCGCACCGCGCGCGAACGTCGCCGCTAGCGGCGATGCGGCCGTCCGTCTGAATCAGCCAACCCGCCGTCTTCCTGCGGCACACGAGCGCCCGGTCATCGCGGAACGCGTTGGCCGGGGGTGTGAAAGAGAGCCGGCGCTAGGAGGCTCACGACGCGCGCGTCACCGGACGGGCCGGGCGCACGGCGCGCGCCTGCGCGACCGCAGAGAAGACGCGTTCAGGTGTGGCCGGGGCTGGCGAAGGTGACGGCTGCCGGGCCGTGCGCCGAAGGCGGCCGCTGGCCTCGCGCAGCAGCCTCGCGCACCGAGATCGCGAGCATCAGCGGCGGCTCGCCGCACCGCCTTGCTCCCGAGCACGACGCCGGGCTGCGTGGCGCGCGCTCGAGCAGTGCTGACCTCGAATACGTCGGGCAGCTCCGACCACGACGGCAGCTTGTAGGTGGACGCGCCGGCGGTCGCGACGCGCGCCCTCGGTCGTCCCAGAGCAGCTCTTCGATCGTCAGCCAGCCCATCGCCCTGGATGAAGCCGCCTTCGATCTGGCCGCGATCGACGACCGGAGAAATGGAGTCGCCGACGTCCTGCAGGATGTCGGTGCGGAGCAGGCGGTGACTCGCCGGTGAAGCCGTCGACCTCCACCTCCGAGACCGCCGCGCCGTAGGCGAAGTAGTGGAACGGCTTGCCGCGCGCCGGTGGCCGCGATCGAAGTGGATGCCGGGCGTGCGGTAGTAGCCCTGCGCGAAGAGCGGCGCGCGCTGCATGTAGGCCGCTTCGCAGAGCGCCGCGCGAACGGCCGCCGGCGCCGCGTTGCCGGCGCGTCGCGGACGCACCGCGTCGAGGCGCGGCGGCGTCAGTCGCAGCTGCCGCGCAGCTGCGTGCGCGTCCACCGCCGCGCCGTTCAGATCCGGTGCCGGCCGATGCCGCCGTCGCCGACGTGTTCGGCACCTTGTCGGTGCGCGTCGGCATCAGCCGGATCGCGGTCGCGCGTCGACGCCGAGGCTGTCGGCGGCGATCTGCTGGATCTTGGTGAACAGCCCCTGGCCCATCTCGGTGCCGCCGTGGTTCACCTGCACGCTGCCGTCGCGATAGATCAGCACGAGCGCGCCGCGCCTGGTTGAAGAACGTCGCGGTGAACGAGATGCCGAACTTCACCGGCGTGATGGCGAGGCCGCGCTTGACGTCGTCGGATGCTGGGCGTTGAACGCCGCGACCGCCGCGCGGCGGCGCCTCGAAGCGCGCTCGTCGTCCTTGAGCTGCGTCCAGATCGTCGCGATGCGCCCGGCCTCGTCGACGCGCTGGCCGTAGTGCGTGGTGTCGCCCTCGCGGTAGAAGTTGCGCTCGCGGACGACGTGCGCCGGCGATCGACAGCCGCTGCGCGCGCCTGCGCGAGGATCTCCTCGATCACCAGCATGCCCTGCGGGCCGCCGAAGCCGCGGAACGCGGTCTGCGACGTCTTGTGCGTGCGGCACACGCGGCCGATCAGCGTCCACGGCCGGCAGGCGGTAGGCGTTGTCGCAGTGGAAGAGCGCGCGCCAGCATGATCGGCTCCGGACAGGTCGAGGCTCCAGCCGCCGTCGGAGAAGAGCGCCAGCTTCAGCGCCTGCGATCCGGCCGTCGGCTGGCGAAGCCCGGCCGAGTATCGCGCCAGGAACGGATGCCGCTTGCCGGTGAGCGCCATGTCGAGCTGCGCGCGTCAGGCGCACGCGCACCGGGCGGCCGCGTCTTCCACGCGCCGAGCGCCGCGATCGCCGCCCACGGTGTTGGCCTGGACTTCCTTGCCGCCGAACGCGCCGCCCATGCGCAGGCACTCGACGGTCACCTGGTGCTTCGGCACGCCCGAGCACGCGCGCGACGATCTCCTGCGTCTCGGACGGATGCTGCGTCGACGACTGCACCGCGATGCCGCCGCTCTCGTCGAGCCACGCGATCGCGCGCCTGCGTCTCGAGATAGAAGTGTTCCTGGCCGCCGATGGCCAGCTCGCCGTCGATGCGCAGCGGCGCTCGACGCCGATCGCCGCCATGTCGCCGCGCGCCAGCCGGCAGCGGTTCCGTGAGGAAGCTGCCCGGCATCGATGGCCTGCTCGATCGTCAGGATGGCCGGGCAGCGGCTCGTAGCTCGCGCTGCACGCGCGCTGGCGCCGACGCTGCGCCGCTTCGAGCGTCTCGCCAAGCACCCACGCGACCGGCTGGCTGGTGAAACATGACTTCGGCGGGAACAGCGGCTCGTCGTGCCGCGACGGTCCCGTGTCGCCTTCGCCGGGTACGTCGGCGCCGGTCAAGCACGTCAGCGACGCCCGGCTCGTCGAGCGCGCGCGCCGCATCGAGCGACGGTGACGACGTGCGTGCGCATGCGGCGCCAGCACCGGCCACGCGTGCAGCAGGTTCGGAAAGCGTCCGAGCGAGATCGTCCGTGTAGAGCGCGCCGCCGGTCACGTGACCCGCGCGCGCTCTCGTGCGGAACAGGCCTGACCCGCCGATGCGTCATGCCGGTGACTCCCGGAAGAACTTCTCGACCAGGCTGCTTGGACACCTCGCGGCGGTAGTCCGCCGACCCGCGATGGTCGCTCATCGGCGTCAGCACGCGGTCGAGCACCTGCTGCACGCGCTCGACCGGCGCTCTCGTTCCACAGCTGGCCGGTCACGACGTCCTCGGCCTCGCGCGACCAGCAGCGGGCGTGGCCGCGACGCCGCCAAGACGCGAACCGGGCGCGGCGCACGCCGGCCGGAGCGTGTCCCGATCGATCGCCATCGCCGCCGCCACGCGTGCTGATGTCGTCGAGCCGGCGCTTGGCAATCTTGTAGAACCGCACGAACCCGGGCAACGGCTGTGGAATCTCGATCAGCCGTGACGATCTCGCCGGCGCTGCGAGCACCGTGCGCCGGTAGCCGGTGAAGAATGACGCCAGCGGGATGCGTCGCGGCTGGCCGTTGCGCGCCGGCGATGTGCACCGACGGCATCGAGCGCGAGCAGCAGCGGCGCCGCGTCGCCGATCGGCGATGCCGTCGCCAGGTTGCCGCCGAGCGTCGCGCGATTGCGGATCGGCGGCGACGCAAACAGCGTCGAGCCACTCGTGCGACCACTGGCGGCGCGCGCGCCAGCGCGCGCCGATGTCGCTCAACGGAACGGCGCGCGCCGATGCGAACGGCCGCGTCGCGATCCGCGAACTCGCGCAGTTCGCGGCAGCCCTCGACGCTGACCAGATGCGGCCAGCGCTTCATTCGCAGGTTCGCTTCGACGCCGAGGGTCGGTGCACCCCGCAATCAGCGTGGCGCCGGGATCCGCGTGCAGCATCTCGATGGCCTCGGCGAGCGTGGCCGGCCGTGAGAAGCCACCGGTTGCGACGCGTTCGAGTGGCGGCGCCGGACGCTCGAGCCGATCGCGGAAGGTCCCGTGAGGTGCATCCGTGATCCGCATGCGCGGCATCGCGAATCGGCCTGTAGCCGTCACCGGCACAGGTTGCCCGCCATGGACAGCGGATCGCAGGGCTCCTTGCCGGTCGCGCCGATGCTGCTCCGCGAGAAGGCTCATGACGAAGCCCGGCGTGCAGTAGCCGCACTGCGACCCACCGGCAGCCGCCATCGCCTCCTGCACCTCGGAGAGCTCGCCGCGCTCACGCAGCGAGTTCGACCGTGCGGAACTCGCGGTCGGCCGCCATCGGCGGGAACATGCAGGCAGCTGTTGACGACGCGGTGCGCGCTGCGGCCCTGCTCGTCCGCGACCATCGCCACCGCGCAGCGCCGCACTCACCCTTCGGCGCACTTCCAGGCGCCCGTGAGGCCGCGGTCCCGGATGAGTCAGGCGTCGCCTGCGGACGGGGGTGGCGCTGATATCAACCCGGCGGCCGTTGAGCAGGAGCGACAGCGCCATAAAGAAAGGCCGGGCACCCGCGGGCGGCCTTCTATCGATGCCGCGATTTGGCGGCCGGCTGCTCTCTCTGCTATGATATCGTGACTTTCTTGAGCGCGTCCGCGTCCATCGGCAGGTCGCCGGTAAACGCGGGACCTCGTTCACCTTCAGGATGTAGGCGACGATGTCCACGCATGCTGCGGCGCGTCCAGCGATCACCGGGTTGTCCTCGGGCATCGTCGAGCGGACCTGCTCGACCAGGTTGTTGGCACTGTAGGTCTCCCAGTTCGACCAGAACATGTCGCCGGTGAGCGGCGGGGTTTCGTTCGTCCCCTTCGAGAGTCTCCGTGGTGACAGCTGGCTGCACTTGTCAACGTAGACCGCCTTGCCGCGTGCCTGCTGATCGCCGCCCGCCGCGGCGGCAGCGTCGCCTCCCTGCGCGGACAAGCCCGACGAGCGCCGAACACCAGACTACAGCGAGCACCGACTGCGAAGCATTCGGAATCGATTCATGCGTCCTCTCGCCTCTACCTTGATGCCCGCGGGTCGACCCGCGGACTGACGGATTATACGTGAATACGTAGACCGCGCCCGCTTCCTTCACGGAGTTGTCGGACTGGTTGCCGTCGATGCCCTTCGCGCTGCTGTCCTCGCCGCGCGCGCCGACGGCCATCGTGCGGCCGTCGCGGCTCAACGCCACGGAGCTGCCGAACTCGTCGAACGCCTCGTTGTTGGAGCCTCTTCACGTAGGCCCGCTGCGTCCACGATCGTGCCGGTGCGCGTGAAGAGGTAGACCGCGCCCGGCTTCCTGCGCGCGAGTCGTCGTCCTGCTTGCCGTTGATCCCCTGCGCGGCGCTGTCCTCGAGCTGCGCGGCAGTCGGCGAGCGTGTTGCCGTCGCCGCTGATCTGCAGGCGCGACCCGAACCAGTCTTCCTTGCCGCGTGTTCGACGCCTTGATGAACGCCTGCTGCGCCCACTGCGTCCGTTGCGGACGAAGACGTACGCGGCGCCGAGGAGGTATCGGTGCGCGATCGTCGGTGTCGCACGGGGCTGACGGATTGACGCCGATCGCCATGCAGTCCTCGTCGAGCGAGCCTGACCGCAACCGTGTTGCCGTCGTCGCTGATCGAGACGAGCACGCCGAGCGAGTCGTCCTGCTTCGGCGTTGGACGCCTTGAGGTACGCCTGCTGCGTCCACGCCGTTCCGGCGCGCGTGAAGATGTAGACAGCGCCCCGAGCCGTTGCGCATCCCGGTGCGTACGGGCCGTTGATCGACTCGCGACGGCGCCGCCCTCGTCGAAGCGTGCTCGCCGCCAGCGTGTTGCCGTCGGCGCTGAGCGCGACCGAGTAGCCGAACTGGACGTTGCCGATGGTGTTGGCCGCCTTCACGTACGCCTGCTGCGTCCAGGTCGTGCCCGTTCCGCACGAAGACGTAGACCGCGCCGGCGGACTGCATCGAGTTGTCGGCCTGGTCGCCGTTGATGCCTCGTGGCGTTGCTGTCTTCGGCGTTGGCGCCGACCGCGAGCGTGTTGCCATCGTCGCTGAGCGACAGCGAGAAGCCGAACTGATCGCCGTCGCCGAAGTTGCCGTCGGTGCCCGCTTCGCCGGTGTTCGACGCCTTGATGTACGCCTGCTGCGACCACGCGGCGCCGCGGCGCGTGAAGACGTACACGGCGCCCGCCTGCGGAATCGAGTCGTCGTCCTGATTGCCGTTGATGCCCTTGCGCCGCTGGCCTCGAAAGTAGGCCGAGACCGCCATCGTGTTGCCGTCGGCGCTGAGCGTGACGACGTGACCGAACTCGGCACCTGGCTGCGGATTCGACGCCTTCACGTAGCGCCTGCTGCGTCCACGGGCTCGTCGCGTTGCGGCGGGTGAATACACGCACCGCGCCCGCGCTGTACCGACGGTGTCAGTTCTGGTTGCCGTTGACGCCCTTGGCGCCGCTGCTCTCGTTCGGCGCGCCGACGGCGATGCGTGAGTGCCGTCGCCGCTCAGCGCGACCGGAGTCACCCAGCAGCGTGCCGCCGTTGCCGAAGTGGTCGCCCGCGTGCGGGTTCGACGCCTTGATATACGCCGTCTGCCGCAAGCTTGCGCCGAGCGCCGACTGCGCGCTCGATCCGCACCGATCGCTGACGGCCGCCATCGACGCGCGAAGACGGCGACCGCAAGTCTTCGCCCTCATGAGTGCCTCCGAATATGAACGTCACTTCCGAATTCCCAACCGCCAAGCTTCGCGAGCGCCCTTGGGAGTTGGGAGTTGGAAGTTCATCGCCGCGCAGGCCGGCTGCGGGCGGCGGCGTGGACGGCGCCGGCTTGCGAAGCTCGCGGCGTCGATCGCGACGTTCGCGCGCACCTGTGTCAGCTCGAAGGTGTCGCGTCCGTCGAGCCACGTCTGCGTGAACTTGATACGGCAGCTTCACGCCGTTCACGTCGCGATAGTCCGTCGTAATCGGCCTGCACCGGAATCTTGCCGACCGGCGAATCGGTGTAGCGAATCGAGCGCGTCAGCAGGCCCGTCTTCTGATCGAAGTAGAGCGTGACGATCGATGCCGTCGGCGCTGTTGCCCTGGACGACGTCAACGTCCTGGTCGTCGATGGTCGTCGCGACGCCGACGCGCCATCGCGGCGCGATCTGCTTGACCTGCGCCGGGAACTGCGAGCATCGCGTCGATCTTCGCGCCCGTCGAGTTCCTGGCCCGCGAGCGCGAGCACCGCGACCGGACGCAGCGGCGCCGCATGCCAGCGCGCTGCGTGCCGTCGTACGTCGTCGTGTTGTCGCCGTTGCTCGTGTGGATGACGACGGTGCGCTGCGCCGCGCGCCTTCGCGTAGATCTCGATCGCGCGCTTGTCGGCGGACTCGGGTCCGTATCCGACGTTGGTGCCCGTGGCCACGTAGCTCGTCAGCGCGGCGGCGCGCTGCGCGCCGCCGACCGCCTGGATGTAGCTTGTTGAAGACGTCATCCGGCCATCGGCGCGAGCGGCGCCTGCGTGACGATCGGCGTTGGGATCGGCGGGCTGCAGCGGCCCGTGCTGGATCGCCGAAGTCGGGGACGACGCGCGGCGAGTCGGCGCCGCGGTGGCAGGAATAGCACGTCACCATCTGGCGGCCGCCGAAGTTGTCCGCGTTGATCTTCTGCATCATCTGGATCATGCGGCGCGCCATCCGCTTTCGCGTGTTGTCGGCGGCAAAGCCGTCCCAGTTGCGGTCGTCGGCCATGTGGCAGTCCTCGCACGACATGCCGAGCGACGCCGAAAAGAAGCCCATCGTCGCCATGAACTGATCGACGGGAATGCCCTTCATCACCTGGACGTTCTTGAACACCTGGTCGGACATCGGCGGCTGCTCGGCCGGCGCCTGCGCGCTGCAGCGCTTGACGATCGCCGCATCACGAGACAGCGCGAGCAGTCCGCCGCCGCAACCGTCTGTCTTGCATCGATCCGAGCTTCATGCCCACTCCTGCTGCATCGCGCACGCCCGAGCAAAAAAAGGGCCGCGACGTGTGCGGCCAATCATGTCGACCATGCAGCATACGAGCCGCGCTTACTTGCGCGGCCGCCGCCGGCTGACCGAAGTTCGCGGTGCGGTAGATCTCCTTGCCGGAATCGGTCATCGTGATCTGCGAGCGCTCCGTCAGGTTCATGTACGGGTCGCCGCTCTTGACGACGCGGCCGATCGAGCGTGATGGCATGCCCGCCTTCACCGTCGTGGGACTCCAGCCGAACTGCTTGATCAACTGCTGCGGGCCGCCGAGTTCGGCGGTCCAGCGTGGTGGTCTTGCCACCCTCGTTCACGTCGAACGATGATCAGCGCGTGCGGGTTGACCATCACGAGCTGCACGACCGTGCCCTTGAGCGTGACGGTATCTTCGTTGTAGCGGCCTGCGTCACCATGATGCGCCCATGCGGAACCGGGAATCAGGCTTGCGACGGCCAGCGCGACCGCGCACAGGACAGTCTTCTTCATGGCAACGACACCTCTCAGAAAAAGCAAGGAAACGGGGACCAGCATCGTCTCATCTTGCTGATTCGATGTCAATTACGGCGTTTTGAGCCGAAAAGTTCCGCCCGCCGGCCAGGTGTGACGAAATGACTACCGCGTCCCGTCAATCCGGGCGCGAAGGCGCTCTTCCTGCGCGCGCAGCTCCGGCGTGAACTCCTTGCCGAAGTCTTCGGCCTCGAACACGGGCCGAATCTCGAGCTCGGTTCCGCCATCAAAGGGCGCGCGCTTCAGCCATTCGACCGCCTCGTCCATCGATTTCACCTTCCACAGCCAGAAACCGGCGATGAGCTCCTTCGTCTCGGCAAACGGCCCGTCGATGACCGTCCTGTTGGCGCCCGAGAACTTCACGCGCTTTCCCCTGGAACTGGGGTGGAGGCCCTCGCCCGCCAGCATGACGCCCGCTTTCACCAGTTCCTCGTTGAACTTGCCCATGTCGGTCAGGATCTTCTCGCTCGGCATTTCGCCGGCTTCCGATTCCCTGCTCGCCTTGACGATCACCATGACTCGCATCGTTCGCTCCTTTTCTATTCCTCTACGTCCTCGTCACTCTAATGGCTTGTCGAACGGCACTCCGTGGATTCGACACGCCTGTCGGATGAACAGCCATGAGCCTCGTGGACGAACGTAGTGGAGCCCGGCCGTTCCGGCGGATACGGCGGGCAGGTGACTCTTGCGATAGGTGGATTCGCGCGCTACGGCTGGCCGCGAGGGCTCGCCTCTCTCGCCCTCGCCTCGTCGAGACGCGTCGCGGCGGTCGTCTTGAGCTCGGCGATCCACGCGCGAAACACGTCCGGCCTTACAAACGGATGCGGGTCGCCGGGCTGGCGACTCGCCAGTTTGTCGACGCGTTCCCAGAACTCCGGATCCATCCACGCGTGCGTGACGATGCGCACCTGCACGCCGTCCTGCATCTGCTCGATGCGGTTCACGCTGGCGAGGAACTGTTCGGCGGCCTCACGGCCCGACCCGGTGCGGCCCCGCCGAACATGAACGCGCGATACGGTCTTCCGGCGTCGATACCGTGAAGTCCACGCCGAGCGTGGCCGGCGTGTGACCGCCGAGCACGTGGAGCGTGATCGTCGTTGACCCGACGGTGATCGTGTCTCCGTCCTTCAAAGCGATGTCACGGCGCGGCAGCCGCTCGTTGTTCGGATTCGGCGCGCGCGTGAGCGCGCGTCCCAGTCCGCATCGCCCATCGCCAGGCGCACGCCGGGCAACTCTGGATCCGCGCCGCGCCCGCGGTGTGATCGAGATGGTAATGGGTGAGGATGACGTATTTGATGTCGCGCGGATCGAACCCGAGCTTCCGGATGCCCTCGAGCGGACGCCTCCTTGTAGAGCGCCCTCGAGCGTGTCGATCAGGATGAGCCCCTGGTTCGTCGTGATCAGCCACGACCCGACATATCCCACGCCGACGTAATACAGGTTGTCGAAGACCTTGAAGGGCGCGATGCTCTGCAATGCGACGTTGTCCGTCTGCCTGCGTAGACGCTCCGCACGAGTGTCGGGTGCCTGTCCCGCGGCATCGACGGGCGGGAGGCCCGTTCCCAAGCAGGATGGCGACAGCGGCGGCCAGCGCCCAGGTTTTCATGAGCATCGTTGCCTCCGGAAAGCGGTGGTGCGGGCGCAATGCTATAACACCCGTGGCGATAGTGCCCATGATGTCCCTTCGACCTCGTTTTCTGTGCGTGCTCATCGTCGGAATTCTCGGCGCGACGACGATTCCGACAGCACAATCGTCAGGCGCCTTCACGCCGGCGGGCAGCATGACGATCGGCTCGATCGTTCCATTCGGCGACACTCCTGCCCAACGGTCAAGTGCTCCTCGCGGGCGGGGCAGCGTCCTCGAACGGCGCCCTGGCCAGCGCCGAACTCTACGATCCGGGCACCGGCACATTCCGCTCTGCCGGGACGATGACCACGGGCGCGGCGGCTGCACAGCGCAACACTGCTTCCGGACGGCCGCGTCCTGATCGTCGGCGGCGACGTTAACGGGGACGCTGACGAGCGCCGAGCTCTTCGATCCGGTGACCGGGATCTTCAGCGCGACGGGAGCTTGCGCACCGCGAGAAAGCGGACATGCGGCGATCCTGCTCGCGACAGGCAACGTCCTCGTCGCAGGCGGATATGGAACGCGTGCCTATCCTGAGGTCGCACCGGCTGAGATTTACGATCCGATATCCGGGACATTCAGCGCGGCGGGCGCGTACGTCGGACGCGGGGGATGTGATTTTTGTGCACCAGCGGTCTCTGCTGCCAGACGGCACGGTCCTGTTTCCAGGGCAGTATCCCGCGCAAGTCTACGACCCGGTCAGCGACGCCTTCAGCCCGAGTGGAATGATGGTCCCCGGAGCAGTCCACCGCAGCGGCCCTGATGAACGGTCAGGTGTTGTTTGCGGGAGGCGAGGACCTCGGCCGGTTGGCCAGCGCCGAGCTCTATAACCCGGCTGCTCAACATTCAGTCCCACCGGGTCGATGACGTTCCGGCGCGTGTGGCATAGCCTCACATTGCTGCCGACGGAATGGTTCTGGCCGCAGGGGGCGGCAAACGGACAGCTGTTCCGGCAATTCCTGTTTCTTTGCGGGGAGCATCGCCAGCGGCGAACTGTGGATGATCCGTCGACGAAAACGTTTCTGCCGACCGGCAGCATGTCGGCGGCCCGCGAAACACACACGGCCACGCTTCTTGGGCGATGGCAGAGTGCTGGTGGCCGGAGGCGTCTCGCATGGAGGCATAGGAATCTTTGAGGAAGACTTTTCGAGCGCGGAACTCTACTACCCGGACGTATTGGTCCCGGCGCCCGCGCTCGTGTCCCTGTCGGGTGATGGGCACGGACAAGCGTGCCATCTTTCACGGCGGCACAAACCACGTCGCCGACGCCCGTGATCCCGCCGCTGCCGGCGAGAGCGGTGGACATCTACTCCATCGGTCTCACGACTGACAGCGCCATCCCTCCGCAGGTCGCGATCGGTGGTCGCATGGCGAGGCTTCTCAGGACAAGCCAGGTGCCCGGTCTTCCTGGAGTCATACAGGTGATGGTGAGAGTTCCCGGTGGTATCTGCTCCGGGGACCGCGGTATCTCACGCCTCACCTATATCGGACGGGCGAGCAACGAGGTCACGCTCGCCGTGCAGTGAACGCGCCAGCAAGGAGAGAGATATGCAACGTTACGTGCATTCTGACGCTGCTTGGCAGCATGGCGTTTGCTGGCCATGCCCTGGCTGCAGATCCGGCGCAGCACGACGATCAAGATGGAGATCGACGTGGCGAGACCCGCGGCGGCCGTCTGGTCGAGGGTCGGCGGATACCGCGCACATCAGCAAGTGGCTGGATATCGACTGCGTGATCAAGTCGGGCGACGGCGGCATCGGCACCGTGCGCGTGCTCGGCGGCGGACGGGTGACCGAGATACTGGTCGGCAGGGACTGACCTGTCGCATGGCTACACGCAGCCCTGCACGCGAAGGGCAGTTCTACAACCTTTATCACGGCTTCGTCGAAGCGAGGCCCGTCACGGCGCAGACGTCCAGGCTGCTCTACACGCTGATGTACGACATCTCCGACAAGGCCGATCAGGCCGCCGAGGCAGGCCGACACTGGCGCAGCGCCGCGAGAGGTTCGAAGGCGCGCTCAAGAAGATGAAGGATGCTGGCCGAAGCGCCCTGATGTCGCACGTCACGCGGCGCGGCGAGTCGCCGCGCGTGACGGGAGCGTCAGCACGCGAACGTTCACCTGGCGGCGGCCGAAGACCTTCGCCCGCGCACAATCGCGGATGAAGATGTCGATCTCGTTCCCTTTCACGGCGGCACCAGTGTCGGCGACGGTGAATGTCTGCGCGCGGCCCGACATGAGACCGGTGACGCGTGATGGTGGTTCCCATCGGCAGCAGCGCGCGGGTCGGCCGCCACCGTGCCGCTTTGGGCCTCTGTCCCCGAACTTGTCGTGCCGCGTTGGCAGTAGGCCGTCGCGCTCATGCTCATGCACGCGTCTTCGGCGCCCGGCGCTGGGCATCTATTTCCGTCGCGCCGATTACAAACATCGCCGCCAGGGCGACCAGCGCAATGGCCGATCGTTGCTCCACTGGATGGGCTCGCGCCAGGTCGTCGCAGCTCTTCAGTCCCATACCTCTCAGCGGACACAGCACAGTTCGTACCGGAGGCAGCGAACCTTGGCATTCAGCGAGCTGAGTGGCTATAGTGGCGGACTCCATGTCTTCCAAACGGTGGCAGCATCCATCCGGCAGCACGGTGCGGCGGCGGACTCCGCCTGGAGCCTGCTTCGGGCGGCGAGCGTCCTGGCCGACAGGCTCGAGCGGGAGAGCTGCGTGCCCGCGTGTTCTGCGAGGACGAGGCCGAGCGGCCTGCGACTTCTGCCTGCCGACGGCCCCGACGCCGTGCTGGCATGGCGTCCGGGAATCGGATGGGAGTCCCGGCTGCCACCAGACGATGCGCGATCCGAGCTGCTGAATCTCTATCTGCCGATCTGCAGCGCGACGTCCGCGCGTCCGCTGACGGTCGGCCATCTCGGCCAGAGCCTCGACGGATTCATCGCGACGCCGTCGGGCGACTCGCAGTTCGTCACCGGCGGCGACAACATCGTGCACCTGCACCGCATGCGTGCCCTGTGCGACGCGGTCGTCGTCGGCGCCGGCACCGTGGCCGCCGACGATCCCCAGCTCACGACGCGCCATGTCCCCGGACCGAACCCGCTCCGGGTCGTCATCGATTCGGGACGGCGGCTGACGCCGACCTTCCGTGTCTTCACGGATCGGTCGGTCCCGACGCTGTACATCTGCGCGCGATCGCGCGTCTCGCCGGGCGAGACCCACGTCGGAGGCGCCGCCATCGCCGCGCATCGACGAGGGCGCACCGGGTGACGAGGCCGTGCAGGTGCTGCGGCTGCTGCGTGCGCGCGGCTGCGCGCGCGTGTTCGTGGAGGGCGGCGGGGTCACCGTGTCGACGTTTCTGCAGGCCAATCTCCTCGATCGACTGCAGATCGCGATCGCGCCGATCCTCATCGGCAACGGCCGCCCCGCGATCCGGCTCCAGCCGCAGGCACCGCCTGCGCGACTGCCGCCGGCCCGGCTACCGCGTGTTTCGCATGGGCGGCGACGTGCTGTTCGATTGCGAGCTGAACGGCAGGGCCGATCCGGTCGAAGATTCGGTTCCGGGGGCGTGAATCGAATCATCTGAGTTCACCTGGTCGCCATGCGCAGATTCCTTCTGCGCTTCTGATCGTCGCCGTGGTCGCTCTTGTGTGGCCCCTGGCCCACAGGGCGGCCTCCTTCCAGCTCCCAACCTCCAACTCCAACTGCCAGAGGATCGCGGCCCCAATCGTCCCGGAACGTTTCGCGTCGCCACGTTCAACATTCACAAGGGCGCGGATCGGCGAGGCCACTACGACCTCGAGCGCACGATCGAGGCGATTGCACGCCTCGACGCCGACATCGTGCGGCGTGCAGGAGGCCATGCAGAATCACCCGGACTTCAACTGTGACGATCAACCCTGCGCTGATCGCGGCTGGGGCTGCGGAGGCGTACCGGCCGCCCGTGGACGCACGTGTTCGTGAAGGCGTGGATCACCGATCACAGGCAATGCCTGGAGCGCGGCCGCGGGAAAGACATCGAAACGGAAGGTCTCGCCATCTTTGCCCGGGACCGCATCGTCGACCTCGAGCTACGTGCGCCTCTCCGAGGGACGAGTCGGACTGGCAGTTGCGCGTCGCATCGATGCCCGACGTGCCGGTCATCGTCACGCACCTGTCGGCGAACCAGGAGAACCAGCCCGGTCGCGAGCGCGAGATCGCGACGCTGCTGCCGTGGGCCTTGCGACAGGGGCCGGGGGTCCTGATCGGCGACCTCAATGCCAGGCCGGACGCGAGCGAGCTGGGGCCGGTGATGGCGCGCGCTATCGCGACGCGTGGGCCGGAGGCAGCCGCTCGTGGACGCGCAAGTGGCGTCACGTCGGGATCCGACGCGACCATTTGGCCGCGTGTCGCGCATCGATTACGTGTTCTATGCGCCGCAGGTCGGCCTGACGCTCGATTCAGTGGAGATCGTCGACACGTCAACGCTGCCCGGACTCGGCGAGGTGTCCGATCATCACCCCGTCGTCGCCACGTTTCGCCATCATCAGTAGGCAGGGCCCGACCTTCGGGATGTAGGGGCCGACCTTCAGGTCGGCCCCAAGCGCGCGGCAGCCACGCGGCGAGGTCGTCGTGGCCAACCACCAACCGCGAGCGGCCGGCATCGACGTGCGCGAGCCTGCGCGCTATGCCAGCGCGCGATCGTCGCGGCACGGTCGGGCACCATCTCGGTCGCCGCGTGCGCCCAGCCGTCAATCGGCATCCGCTGCAGGGCCGCAACGTCCGGCCCAGGGGTCCAGTCGCTCGGTTCCAGCTGGACGCGGTATCCGGCCTCCGCAAAGCACCGTTCCGCGCACGCGACAGCATCAGGGCCGGCCGCCGGGCCACCCAGTCCCTTGTCCCGTCTTCTGGTGCTGGTTCATCAGGTCGCGCACGATGTCGTCCTCGGGCTCCGCAGGGACGCATGACGAACGACCGTTGTAGCTGAGGTGAAGAGCGCCGAGACGCCCGCGGCGCCACCGGGTCGCGAGCGCCCGCAGCCACTGCGCCGATACCAGATCGAGCAGCGCTGACGCCGTCACGAGGTGGCGTCCGGCAAAGATCTCAGCGTCGTCCAGGTGCCAAGATCCGCTTCGCGCGTCTCGATCTCGCAGTCGAGGCTGGCGCCGCGAATGATGCACGCCCCGGGTCCGGTCCGCACGCGGTAACCCCTCGCGGCGCCCCACGACGACATCCGCTCGCGAAGATCCGCCAGCAGCGCGGCGTCCCGGTCCACGGCCAGCCATCGCTGACGGCCCGGAAGGCGATCCATCAGATAGCGGATATTGGATCCGGTGCCGGTCGCCAGGTCGAGCGCGCGGACCTGCTCGCCGGAGGGCATCGCTCCCGCAATCGTGCGCGTCAGCGCTTCCGACCGTGCCGCGATGTCCGCCGGTTCACGGAGGCCGAGCCAATGCGAAAGGGATTCATCCATCAGGCGAGCGAGTTGAGCGTGGCCGCAAAGCGGCCGGACGCTTCCTCCCAGGTTGGCAGTTGGTCTCGCGCACGTCGCGCGCCCTGGGCAAGGCGCGTGCGGAGGCTGGCGTCACCGAGCACCCGTGAGAGAGCCTCGACGAGCGCCGGCGTATCTCCCACTGGCACCAGCACGCCCGCGTCACACCCACCAGTTCGGGTATCGCACCGGTCATCGTGGCGACGATCGGGAGTCCGTGGGCCAGTGCCTCGGCAACGGCCATTCCGTAGGTCTCCTGCCGGGTGGCGAGCACGAAGACATCCGCGCTGGTCAGTAGCACGCCTCCAGTGCGGTCCCCTCGAGATCGCCGACGAGCGAGACGCGATCCTCCAGCCCGAGCCTCGCGATTGTCGTGCGCACCCGCTCCGCTGTCTCCGGGTGCCGCGTGAGACTGCCGGCGCAGGTCAGGATGCCACTCGCGGTGTGGAACCGCGGAGAGGGCCACGAGCAGCCCTTCATGTCCCTTCCCGGATTGAGAGTCGCCACCGAGAAGCTCCAGTGGATGTCCACCGGAGCCGCGCGCCAGCGGCGCGCGATCGGTGCCCAGCTCCACGACGACGACCCGGTCGCGAGCCAGTTCGTGCCTGGCGATGAGAGGCAGCGTGGCGCTGCCGGTGACGATGACGAGCGCTGCGGCGCGGAGCGCGCGGCGCTCTCCGTCTTCGAAGCGCGCAGCGGTGTCGCAGTCGAGGTCACACGCGGCGGCGAGAGGAAGATGAACGAGCGCGACGATGCGAAGGCGCGACGCCTCGCGTGTGATGAGATCCGGCATGCGCGCCGAGCGCAAGGCTGTCGACGATCGCGGTGGTCCCCGCAGCAACGGCGGCGAGCGCGTCGGCCTGTTCCAGCGCGGCTGGCGTCAGGTGCGGAAAGCTCGCATCGAGCTCCAGGACGTCCACCGCCCAGCCCAGCCCGCGAAGACCTGCAACGATGCGCCGATCGTAGAGGTAGCCGCCCGTGCGCTCGCCCAAGATGCCCGGGCACCACGAGGCACGATCGGCCGCATCGCTACGATCGCCGGGTCACCTGGCCCTCGAACGACGCCGAGGCGATGTGCGATTCGTGCAGGGTCACGCGTATCTGCTCGATGGCGCCGGCTCCGGGTCCCAGATCGCCGCGTCCAATCGCGGCGATGAGACCATCGAACACGACGCGCGCCAGAAACTCCGTGGTCGTATTGCGCCCCGCGAATGCCGGAAGCTCGTCGAGGTTGCGATAGTTCAGGTCCGCAAGCACCCGGCGAAGGGCCTCGGCCGCGCGCCCGATGTCGGCCACGATGCCGTCGGCGTCGAGGTCCGGGCGCTTGAGCTCGACGTCCACCACGTATGTGGCGCCGTGCAGGCGCTGAGCGGGGCCGAACACCTGGCCCGTGAAGCTATGCGCGATCATGACGTGGTCGCGCACTGTCACGCTGCACATCGAGAGCCTCGCGTTCTGGAGTATCTGATCCGGTGGCAGAGTGTGTCGCCGGGGCATCCTGCGAGCGTCGCCATCACGTCCGGGAGCCTCTCGAAGTCGTCTTCGCCCGTAATGAGCGCATCGAGCGCCGGATCGTCGAGGAGCGTCAGCGCGAGCTGCATCCGCCGAGCGGGTATCCCATCGAGCCCGTTGCGACGGGGAAACGCGAGCCAACCTGGGAGGATGCGATCGTCAGACGCCTGGCGTGAAACGCGCCGCCCAGAGACAACGGCACGGTCTGGTCGCCAAACCAGCTCAATTCCACGATCGTCGCCTCCTCGCCCGCGATCTGCAGCGCCTGCTCCAGGCCAGCGGGGGCGCCGCTTGCGTGAATGACGAGGTCTGCGTCGCTGGCAGCCGCCGCCGGCACCAGCGAATCGCACGCCCAGGGCGGCGGCCACCGCCGCGCGCCGGGGATTGATGTCGACCAGTTCGACGTCGCATCCGGCGATGCGTGCCGCCAGCCAGGCGGCCAGGCAACCCACGGTGCCGGCGCCGATCACCGCGGATACGATCGCCAACATGCGGTCTGGCGTCCCAGACACCGTTGAGCGCCGTCTCGAGATTCGCGGCCAGCACCGCGCGGGCCGGCGGAACTCCGTCCGGCAGCAGCGTGCACCGCTTCGGCGGGAACGATGAAACGGGTTTGATGAGGATGGAGCACGAACACCGTGCGGCCGGTGAGCGCGTGTGGGCCACGCATGACGCGGCCCACGTTCGATGCCCCGTATGCTTCACGGGTGCCGGAAACTCGCCGGCTGAAACGGCGCACGCATGCGGCCCCATTCGCTCGGCGGCACCCGGCCGTTGAACACGAGCGCCTCGGTCCCCGGCTGATGGCGCTGTACATCGCCTGCACCAGAACCTCGCCATTCGACGGCGTCCCCAATGCCTCACAGCGGATCTCGCCGCGGCCGGGCGCCGTCACCCAGAACGCTCTGGCCTCATCCTGCATGCGTGGACATTCTGATGCGGTACATGGCGATACAATCTCGCTCCCGCGATCGGCTTCGGCCTTTTGAGCACCGGCGGCAGCGCGCTGCTGGCCGGCAGCCGGATCGACGCCGGCGCCGCGTATCCGCTGAAAGCCGTGGCGGTCTTTGCGGTGATGGTCGTGGCCGTCACGGCAGTCGCCGGCGAGCAGCATCCATGCCCGCGGTTCGGGCCTGCCAACTACGTCACGATGATCCGGGCGATGCTCGTGGCGCTGGTGGCCTGCATGGATCGGCCTTCCGGCGACGCCGGAGATGCTCTGGTGGGTGATCGGTCTGACAGCGCTGATGGGCGCGCTCGACGGCCTCGATGGCTGGCTCGCGCGCCGCACCGGCATGACGAGCGAGTTTGGGGCGCGGTTCGACATGGAAACGGACGCCGGCCCTCATCCTGGTCCTGTCGATCCTCGTCTGGCAGCACGAGAAGGCCGGTGCGTGGGTGTTGCTCTGCGGTCTGATGCGGTACGGGTTCGTCGCGGCCGGATGGCTGCTCCGTGGCTCGCGCGGCCGCTTCAGTCCACCTGGCGCGGCAAGACCGTGGCCGTCGGCCAGTTGGTCGGGCTGAGCGTGGCCCTCGCGCCGGTTGTTCCGGTCCCGCTCAGCGCGTCCGCGGCCGCCCTCGCACTGACCGCGCTCGCGTGGTCGTTTTGCCATTGACATCATGCGGCTGTCACGCCAATACCGGACAGCGTAGGGCAGCACTCATGCCCATCCTGTCAAGAGTTGGATCGCACGCCGGAGCGCTGCGCCTGCTCTCGGTGATCATGGGCGTCTTCCTGATCTTTCATGGGTCTCGACAAGATCGGATGGCTGACGGACAGCACGATCCTGACGCGAAGGCTTCAGCAGTGGCATGGCATGGTGCGACCCCTCGCCCGGTGGTATCTCGACACGATCGCGCTTCCCGGCGCCCCCATCTTCCGCGCGCGTGGTGCCGCTTGCCGAGCTGTCCGCCGGGGCGGCGTTGATCCTGGGAATACGAGTGCGCCTGGCTGCGGCGCTGGCGCTGGTGATGGTCATCAACTTCCACATCGCCAGTGACGACATCTTCAAATACGGCTACCTGATGAACGCCTACGGGCCACCGGTGCTGGGCGGCCTGCTGACGCTGGCGATCGGCGGAGCCGGCTGCCCTTCAGCGTGTCGACGTAGGCCTCGTCCGCCGGATCGGCCGGCGCGTCGAACGCGTTCAGCAGTTTCGGCGCGAGTGCGTGCATGGCGCCAATCGAAGGGCGCCGCGGCTCGAGACCAGGCCGGAATCCCTCCTCGACGAGCGCGTGAAGCACCTGACGGCGGCGTCAATCACGTGCACGGGCACGCGCCATGGCGCGCCGTTGCCGCTCACGGCCGCGGGCGGCTGATGGTCGCCAATCACGATCATCACCGCGTCGTCGGCCTGCTCGCGAAGGTAACCCGCAAGCGACGCGTACTCGTAGGCCATCGCGCGGATGTAGCTCGGCGCCAGGTTGGTCAGGTCGGGACGGACCGCCATCGCACGCTCGACGTCAGCCGCGCCGTAGGCGTCCTTCGTCAGCACGCGCGACCAGTCCGGCTGGTAGGGCGCCACGGGACCAAACGGCGCGTGCGACGTGCTCGTCGGAAAGACCACGAAGAGCGGCGGGCGCGACGGCCGATGGCGTTCGACCGCCTCGAGCTTCGCGAGCGCATATTGATCCGGGATCTCCCACCATCCGAACCGGGGACCCGCATATTCCAGCAGGTCGTGGCCGTAGATCGCGTCGAAGCCGTAGAAGGCCCCTTCCGGCCAGGGCTGTCGCATGCCTGGCATCAGCGCCACCGTGACGTACCCCGCGCCGTGCGAAGTTGGTGACGATCGTCTGTCGCCGCGACGCCATCAACGACGTGTATGCGTGCTGGTCGCGTCAGCTTCGACTCCTGACAGCAGGCTCAAGCGTGCCAGCCACGAACCGCCGCCGAAGGTTGGCGACTCCACGTAGGCCGACACGACCTGACGTCCAGTCTCGCGAATGGCGGCCTCGAAGTCCGCCCGGCTCGCGGCAAGCCCTGTAGCGATCGCCGGCGTCTCGTGCGTCACCGCCCGGTACGATTCGACGAAGATGAGCAGCACGTCGGCGCCGCCAAGTGCCGCGAAGGCCGGCGTCGAACGCCGGGCTCGGACCGAGTCGTGGCGCCGCGACGCCTGGTCCGACCATGGCCAGCACGAAGCGAAGCTGGCGGACGTAGGCCCGTGTCACCGGAGCGGCATACGCGACAGCAGGCAGGACGCGGGGGCGAGGAGTTGCTGGCCCGCGAACACAATGATGGCGGCGCCTGCCACTGCGCCCAACCACGAGCCGGGATCTCGGGCGCTCCATGCGCCACCGCCACCACCTCCGAACGCGAGTCGCGCCAGCACGTACGCCAGGACCATGACCAGCACCGACACTCCCGCAACGGTTGCGATCAGCCACCACGGCGCCGCGCGCGCGAGCATCGCGGTGACGTTGCCCAGATGTTGGGAGTCCCAATAGAGATTGAAGTCCCGCCCGTAGAGCCCGGGGCGGTCACATCGAGGTAGTGTCCCGCGACCAGCACGATCCAGATCGCCGGCAGGACGCGTCGTGCCAGCGGCCTCGCCCACCGGTGCGCGACGGCGAGAATCAGGACGCACGCGGCGAGCTCGAGCGAGAGCGCGTATCCCCAGCGGATCCTGGGAGTCGGCCACACATTCTCGAACGTGAGGGACGCGTTGAGGATGACGAGGGAGACGGCTGGTGCGAGCCATGCGCGCCAGCCAGTGAAGCGCTGTCCTGCCACGCGCTACACCGACGAGAGCAAGTGCCCCAGCTTCTCTTTCTTTGTCCTCAGATACTGCGACGTCGAGGCAGTCGGCGGGATCTCGATCGGGAGCCGCTCACTCACGGACAGGCCATAGCCCCGTCACGCCGGCCAGCTTCTTCGGATTGTTGCTCAGCAGGCGCGTCGTCTTGCCGATCTCACCGCGGACCAGGGCGACATGCGCTCTCGCCGGAGAAGGCGTTCTTGAACACGTGAATGTCGAACTCGCCATAGTCGGTCGGGAGCTTCGCCGAAGCCACGCAGCGGACCGGCGGCCGGCGGAGAAGCACGATTGGCGAACGTCAAACCGCCCGAACCCAGGGAATCATAGGCACCCGTTCTGAACCGGCGGGAGCGGCCAATCCTAGGCGGCGGACGAAAAGTTGTGCAAGCTAAGGACGGCTGGCGTGACCTCGTGCGGAGTGGGCCTCACGCCAGCCTCCTGAGATCACCGCGTGTGAATCCTCTGGTGCACGCCCGTGACCATCACGCCGGCGGGCGCCAAGCACCATCGTTCGGATCTCGCGGCCGTTGTCGACGATCACCAGCGCGTTCTTCGAGCAGGATGCGCGGGGCCTGGCTGGAATCGTGCGATCCCTGTGCAGTCGGGGCTCACTGCGCACGTCCCGAAGCCCTGCCGATCGGGAACGATCCCGGTGATCGGAGCCTTTTTCACGTTGTCGGATCTGGCTGATGTTCCCCGACCGTCGTAGTTGCGAAGGACGACGCCGATGACCGATTCGGTCAGCCCTCCTGGCGCCGGCGCTTGTGCCCTGAATCTGGATGCCATAGTCCCTCGGATTGTGGCCTCCGCTGCAGGGTCTGCCTGTCACGATGACCGTCAGCTGTCTTGGTCATTGGCGCCCGTGACTGCACGCCGCCCACCGCCACCGCCACCGCCACGCCGTCCGCCGATGCTCAAACCAATTCGCTGCACGTAGTCCCGCTTGAGGGGCGCCCCAGGACCCGGTAGGGAGCGCTCGCTATGCAAGCGGAACCGGCGGCGGGAAAGTGCAATCACCTCGTCGCGGAGGTCACCGTGTCTCGCAAAACGAACATCGGAGCCTTCTTCATTTGACCGAATAGACTCCGGGCGTGCACCAAGCCGCCGACGTGACCGGTTTGCTGCGGGCGTGGAGCGACGGTGACGCGGAAGGCGGTAGAACAGCTCGCGCCGCTGGTGCACCGTGAGCTCCGTGGGATGGCTCGCCGTCTGCTCTCGGGTGAGCACCTCGCCATCGGCGTGGCAACCAACGGACCTCGTGCAGGAGTCCTACGTCCGGCTGCTCGACTGGCACGCGGTGCACTGGCAGAACCGCGCCCACTTCTTTGCCGACCACCGCCCGGATGATGCGTCGCGTCCTGGTCGACGCCGCGCGTGCACGACAGGCGGCCAAGCGCGGTCAATCGGGTGGAGTGCTTATCGCTCGAAGCCGCAGAGGTCGCTGCGCCAGCACCCGGCGTGGATGTGGTGGCCTTGAACGACGCCTTGGCTGAACTGGCGATGATCGACCCGCGACCGAGCCAGGTCGTCGAGCTTCGATTCTTTGGCGGGTTCTCGGTAGAGGAAGCCGCGGAGGCGCTCGGGGTGTCGGTGCGCACCGTCATCAACGACTGGAATACGGCGCGCGCCTGGCTTCATCACGAGCTCACGAAACGAGGTCGGCTGTGAACCGCGATGAACACGGCGCGGTGGCGCGTGCTCTCCGACTGGCACAACACGTGGCTGGCCGCGCCCACCGGCGAAGCGCGCTCGGTTGCGAGCGTTCTTCGCCACGGAGCACCCGGAATTGCTTCAGGTGGCCGACGAGCTCGCCGCCTCCAGTGGAGCGGTCGACGGGTTTCTCGAGACGCCTGCCCTGGTCCTCGCCGCTCGGGATCTGGCGCAGGACGAGCCGCCGCTCCCCGAAGGCACGTTCGTCGGACCGTATCGGATCGTGGCGCTACTGGCTCGTGGCGGCATGGGAGACGTCTACCGGGCCACCGACCCGCGCCTCGGTCGAGACGTCGCGCTCAAGACGCTCATCGGCACCGAAGCGTGGTGATGGGCACACAGGTCGATCGGTTCCTGCAGGAAGCGCGCGCATCGACCGCGTCGCTCGACCACCCGAACATCGTCAAGGTGTTCGACGTGGGGATGTCGAGCGGCGCCCGCACCTGGTCTCGGAACTGCTCGAAGGCGAGACCTTGCGAGCGCCGATCATGCGAGGGCCGGTCGCGCCGGCAGACGCCGCGGCATCGCCTGCGCTCTGACCAGCGGCCTGATGGCCGCGCACGCGCGCGGGCTGGTGCATCGCGATCTCAAGCCCGAGAACATCTTCCTCACCACGTCTGGCACCGCGAAGATCCTGGACTTCGGCATCGCGAAGCTGGCGCAGGTTCCCACACTGCCGCGCGGCCCCGCGACGCTCACGGGCGTCATCCTTGGAACGGCCGGCTACCTGGCACCCGAGCAGGTCAATGGGCGATCCCGTCGATGCCCGGACGGATCTGTTCGCGTTGGGATCGATTCTCTTCGAGCTGATGACAGGCCAGCGTGCCTTCGCGCGCGAGCACACGATCGATACCCTCCATGCGATCGTCCACGACGAGCCGCCCGAACCTGCTGCCCCGCGATACCGCGACTGACCGCCATCGTCAGACGCTTGCTCGCCAAGGCGCCGGATGCCAGGTTTCAGTCGGCGGCCGACCTGCTGTGGGCCCTCGAGCAGTTCGACTCGACCGCGGTGCAGGCGCAGGCGCCGCGCGTCGACGGCGACCGGCCGATTCCTCCGGCACGACGAGGCTGGGCCATGGCCAGCGTCGCCGGCGTGGCGATGATCCTGGTGGCACTCCTCGGTGGGTGGCTCCGTCGAACGGGGCACGCAGCGAATCCGCCGCGCCAGGCCTGACGCGGTTCACCTGGTCGCTTCCCACTGGAACAGGGCTCGACTCCGCACCCATCGTCTCTCCTGACGGGCGACGGATCGCATTCACGGCACGTCAGCGGCGAATCGAGTCCACGCCTGTTCGTACGATCGCTCGACGCGCTTCGAGGCCACGGCCATCGTCGGCACCGAGGGGCCAAGCAGCCGTTCTGGTCGCCCGACAGTCACTCGCTCGGGTTCTTTGCCTCCGGCAAGCTCATGAAAGTGGCCGTCGCGGGCGGCGTCCCGATCGTCCTGTGCGATGCGCCGGACGGGCGCGGCGGCACGTGGAGTCCTTCGGGCACGATCGTGTTCAGCCCCACCCCGATCTTCGACGGGCTTGCCAAGGTGTCGGCGGACGGCGGCGCGGTGGAGCCCGCCACGCTGCTCGACTTGAACCGTGGAGAGAATTCGCATCGATGGCCCGTGTTCCTGCCGGACGGCGTTCACGTGCTCTTCCACGTCAGGGCCAGCACCGACGAGCGGCGCGGTGTGCACTGTCGCGCGCATTGACCGGCCCGCCTCGATACCTGGCTCGCCACTCTTCCGATCGGAGTCGGAAGCGGTATTCGTTCCGACGTCCGGTCGAGAGCGTGGGGTGCTGCTCACAGCGGCCAATGGTCAGTTGCAGGCACGGCCCTTCGACGCGAGGGCGCTGAGGCTCATCGGGGATCCGCGAACGCTGCCAGTCGGCGCGGGGGCGAACACGCCGTACCACTCCGCGATGCTGAGTGCGTCGCCGGAATCTGCTCGCGACGGTGACGACATCTATGCCGCACGGCGTGGCGGCTGGGCACCGTTGCGCGAGACGGGACGGGCCTGCAACTGTCCTCGCCCCGACAACAAGGCTGGCCGCGGCTGTCCCCGGACGGCAGGCGGATGGCCCGGCAGATGATCGATCCGGCACGCGGCAATCCCGACATCTGGGTGGAGGACCTCCGGGATGGCAGCCTCGTCCGGGTCACTACCGCGACCGGTAACGACCTCGCTCCCGGTGTGGTCTCCGGATGGACTGCGGCTCGCGTATGGATCCGGCACTTTGAATGAGCGGCGATTGAGCATTGCAGCGGCCGATGGCACGGGGGTCATGCAGGAGCTACCGTGCCCAGGCCCTTCAGTGCGAGCCGACCGACTGGTCGCCTGACGGGCGTCACCTCATCGTCAACACACGCGCTGCCGTGTTTGGCGTCCGCGCCGGAGACGTGTGGAGAGTGCCGGTTGACGAAGGCCGGTTCGGCCGAGGCGATACTCTCCGGGCCGTTCCCAGAGTATGACGCGCGGATATCACCCGACGGGCAGTGGCTGGCCTATGTCTCAGAGGAGACCGGGCGGGCGGAGGTGTCCGTTCGTGCGATGTCGGGTCCACCGAGGCGTGCTCGTGGTGTCCAACGATGGCGGCAGCCAACCCGTCTGGCGCCGCGACGGGCGGGAGCTTCTGTTCGTCGATCGTGAAGGCTATCTTCGTGGCCGATCGGTGGGACGCCGTCGAGAGAAAACAGCAATACGTG
>ERZ1370068.2463-contig-1612_pt1 | contig 38718 bp, 38 predicted proteins | sample MGYA00561227_ERZ1370068 | MGnify/ENA primary metagenome ERZ1370068 (study PRJEB38410, sample SAMEA6850437) | metagenome | study: Metagenomic assessment of the ecological functions of the soil: analysis of the soil microbiota associated with the...
CCAGTTACGTATTGCTCAGAGAATTCTGGCTGCCGTGCGGCGAAGCCGCGTCGGCGGAAGGTGAAGCGTAGGGCGAAGGCGCGCGGCAGAAGCGATACTTAGAGTACAGAGTTTGGCAACTGTTCGATATTCAAGATCGCGGAGCTTCCGGCACCACGAGCCAGGAAGTGACCGCGCTGCTCAAGCGCGACCACGGCATCGAGGTCAAGAGCGCCTCGAGCACGGTCGAGGAAGTCGTCGCGCGCCAGTTCGTCGAGCGCGTCGCGCGACAGCGCAACATCTCGCTGCCGACGAGCGAACATGTTCGCCGACACGCCGGCCGCCAAGGGCAAGAAGGGCAGCGCCCGGCGAAGAAGCCGGCCGAGCCGGTCAAGCCGGCGGCGCCCGGTCCTGCCGCCGCCGCGCCTGGTCAAGACCGATCAAGCCGGTCGTCGCGCCGATCGCGGAGCCGGAGCCGATCGAGAGCCGGAAGCCGAGCCGAGCGCCGCGGAAGGCGAGGCCGGGCACGCGCCGCTGGCCGCCGGCCGGCGCCGGCCGAGCGCGCCGCGCCGCCGACGCGGTGGCCACGCACGCGGCCGCGGCGATGAGCGCCGCGCCGGCCGCCGCCGGAGCCGCGCGGTCGTCGACGACGCCGAGCGCCGGGCCGGACGCACGTCGAGTCACCCTGTCGCCGGTCGCCGAGACCGCCGCCGAACTGGACGACCGGATCGCCGCGCCAGCCTCGCCGGCGCCGCCGCGCCGTCGCGGCTGCCGGCGCCCGGCCGGATCGTGCCGCCGACGCTTCGGCTGCGCATCGAACAACAGCGTCCGACGACGCCGACGCAGCCGCTGCCGACGACGCCGCCGCCGCGCGCCGTGCAGCGGCACGGTCGCGCCGCCGAAGCCGGCCCGCGCCGGTCGCCGCGCGTCCCGCGGGCGCGCCGGCACCCACGCAGGCCGGCACGGTCGGCGGCGCGTCGGCCGCACCCGGAGCGGTCCGTCCCGGCGCAGCGCCGGAGCCCCGGACAGCGGCCGTCCGCAACTGACCGCGCGCGGCCGCCGATGGGCGGACCGCGTCCGCTGCCCTCGCAGCCGATCCGCACCGCAGCAGCCCGGCGTGCCGCCGCGCCCGGGCCAGCAGTATCCGCAGCGGCCCGGGATGCCGTCACGGCCGTCCTATCAGCAGCGTCCCGGCGGGGCCGGGCGCCCGGCCGCCGCGCAGCGCCGCGAGCACGCGCGGCCCGCGCCGCCGCCAGATGCCGCGTCGCCGCCGCCGGTCACCAAGACGATCACGCTCGCCGAAGGCATGACGGTGAAGGATCTGGCGGACAAGCTCGATCTGCGCGTGAAGGACGTCCTCGCCAAGCTGCTGATGAAGCGGCTGATGCTGACGATCAACTCCGCGCTCGACACCGACACCGCGACGATGATCGCGCGCGAGTTCGGCGCCGACGTGCAGATGCGCAGCTTCGAAGAGGAGCTGCTGCAGGTGGACGAAGGCGAATCGCGCGCCGAGGACGTCGTCACTGCGCGCGCCGGTCGTCACCGTCATGGGCCACGTCGACCACGGCAAGACCAGCCTGCTCGACGCCATCCGCGAGACGCGGGTCGCCGAGCGCGAGGCGGGCGGCATCACGCAGCACATCGGCGCGTATCACGTCACGATCAACGAGCGGAACATCGTGTTCCTCGACACGCCGGGCCACGCGGCGTTCACGCTGATGCGCGCCCGCGGCGCCAAGGTCACCGACATCGTCGTCCTCGTGGTCGCGGCCGACGACGGCGTGATGCCGCAGACGAAGGAAGCGATCGATCACGCCAAGGCGGCGAACGTGCCGATCGTCGTGGCGATCAACAAGATCGACAAGCCGAACGCGCAGCCCGAGCGGGTCGAAGCGCGAGCTGACCGAGCTCGGCCTGATGCCGGAAGAATGGGGCGGCCAGACCGTCACCGTCGAAGTGTCGGCGCGGCAGAAGACAGAACATCGATCAGCTGCTCGAGATGATCCTGCTCGTCGAGCGACATCCTGCGAGCTGAAGGCGAACCCGAAGCGCACGCGCGTCGGGCACCGTGCTCGAAGCCAAGCTGGACAAGGGCCGCGGCCCGGTGGCGACCGTGCTCGTGCAGGACGGCACGCTCAGCGTCGGCGACACGTTCATCGCCGGCCCGATCGTCGGCCGCGTGCGCGCGCTCATCGACGACCGCGGCAAGCCGACCAAGTCGGCCGGGCCGTCGACGCCGGTCGAAGTGCTCGGCCTCTCCGGGCTGCCGCAGCCGGGCGACGTGTTCCAGGTCGCCGACGCCGCCAAGGCGCGGCACATCGCGACCTTCCGCGAGGAGCAGGCGAAGTCGCAGGCGCTCGGCGCGAAGGGCTCGCGGCTGACGCTCGAGTCGCTGCAGGCGCAGATCGCCGAAGGCGGCATGAAGGAGCTGCCGATCATCATCAAGGCCGACGTGCAGGGCTCGGCCGAAGTGCTCGCCGACACGCTGGCCAAGCTGACCGACGAGAAGGTGAAGATCCGGATCATCCACGCCGGCGTCGGCGCGGTGAACGAGTCGGACGTGCTGCTGGCGTCGGCGTCGAACGCGATCATCATCGCCTTCAACGTCCGGCCGGACCGCAACGCCGAGGAGATCGCCGCGCGCGAGCGCGTCGACATCCGCCAGCACTCGGTCATCTACAACGTCACCGACGAGATGAAGAAGGCGATGACCGGGCTGCTCGATCCGACGTTCAAGGAAGTCCGGCATCGGCGTCGCCGAAGTGCGCGACATCTTCAAGGTGCCGAAGTTCGGCACGATCGCCGGCTGCATGGTCACGCGAGGGCCGCATCACCCGCGCCGGCGACACGCCAGGCGCGGCTGCTCCGCGACAACGTCGTCGATCTACGACAGGCAAGATCGGCTCGCTGCGCCGCTTCAAGGACGACGTCAGCGAGGTCAAGTCCGGCTTCGAGTGCGGCATCGGCTTCGACAAGTTCAACGACCTCAAGGTCGGCGACGTGATCGAGGTGTTCGCGATGGAACGGGTGCTCACACCGGCTTAAGAATTGCAGAATTACGAAGTCTGGAAGTCAGAAGTCAGCGCGACATTCCAGCTTTGACTTCGTACTTCTGACTTCGAACTTCTCATGTCTCAAGGTTCTCGTCCAGACCGCGTTGCCGATCAGATCCGCAGCGAAGCTGGCGACGATGCTGGCGCGCGAGGTGCACGATCCGGGCATCGGCTTCGTCACGATCACGCCGCGTGCAGGTCACGCCCGACCTGCAGCACGCGCGCGTCTACTACACCGCGCTCGGCGACGACAAGGCGCGCCAGCACGCGCGAAGGCGCTCGGCGCGCGCCGCGCGTTCCTCGCGCCGCCAGATCGGCGCGCGGCTGCGGCTGAAGCGCGTCGCCCGAGCTCGAGTTCGTCTACGACGAGTCGATCGCCGGCCAGGACCGGATCGAGCAGCTGCTCAACGAGATCCGCGCCGGCGAGCTCCGGCGGCGCCGGCTGCGCGGATCCCGCGACGCCGACGACGATGACGACCAGCCCTGAGCTCGCGCAGATCGTCGACGCGATCCGCGCCCGGCAGCGCGTTCGTGCTCTCCTCGCACTCGCGGCCGGACGGCGACTCGATCGGCTCGCAGCTGGCGATGGCCTACGCGCTGCGCGCGCTCGGCAAGGACGCCGTCGGTCGTCAACGCCGACCCGGCGCCGGCGCCGCTGATGGCGTTTCCCGGCGTCCGCGACATCCGCGATCGCGCCGGCGGTCGGACGGCGAGTTCGACGCCGCGATCATCATGGAGTGCGGCGACCTGGCGCGCACCGGCGTCGCCGGGCTCGAGCGCTTCTTCGTCATCAACATCGACCACCATCCCGGGCAACACCGGCTACGGCCAGATCAACTGGTTCGACGCCGGCGCCGCCGCCTGCGCCGAGATGGTGTTCGACGCTGGTGCGCGCGCTCGGCGTGCCGCTGACCAGTCGAGATCGCGACCCACATCTACCTGGCGATCCTGACCGACACCGGCTCGTTCCACTACTCCGAGCATCTCGCCGCGGACGTTCGACATCTGCCGCGAGTGCGCTCGAGGCCGGGCGTCGATCCGGTGCTGGTCGCGCGCAACGTCTACGACAGCAACAACATGGGCCGGCTCAAGCTGTTCGGCGCGGTGCTGAGCGCGATGCAGATCGACCAGACCGGCCGCATCGCGATCGTCTATCGTCGATCACGAGATGGCGCGCGCCGCCGGCGGCACCTACGAGGACACCGAAGGGCTCGATCAACCTGCCGCTGACCGTGAAGGAAATCGAGGCGGTCGTGTTCTTCAAGCAGGACGAAGGCGAGCGAGTACCGCGTCAGCATGCGGTCGAAGGGCGACATCGACATCGGCGCCGTCGCGAAGAGCTTCGGCGGCGGCGGGCACAAGAACGCCGCCGGCTGCACCGTCACCGGCGCCGATCGACGCGCTGCAGAAGACTGTTCGTCGAGAAGATCGAGGGCGCCATCGAACTGCGACGGCGTGCTGCGGTGCCGGATGCGTTGACAACGCCGGCGATCGGGCGGCATGGACGGCCTGCTGATCATCGACAAGCCGGTCGGCCCGACCTCGCATGACGTGGTCGCGGCTGCGGCGCGTCCTTCACGAGCGCCGGATCGGCCACACCGGCACGCTCGATCCGATGGCGACCGGCGTGCTGCTGCTGGTCGTCGGCCGGGCGACGCGGCTCGCCAAGTTCCTGAGCGCGAGCGACAAGTCCTACGAGGCGGTCGTGCGGCTCGGCTTCGCGACCGACACCGCCGACGCGGAGGGCCAGCCGATCGGACCGGTCTCGACGCGGCCGCTGCCGGCGCGCGAGGTCGATCGAGGCCGCGCTCGACGCGTTTCGCGGCACCTTCCTGCAGCAGCCGCCGGCGTTTTCGGCGAAGAAGATCGACGGGACAGCGCAGCTACAAGCTGGCGCGGCCGCGGCGACGCTCGCGCTCGCGACGACCTCGGCTTACCCGACGCTCCGACCTGCCTGACCTACCTGACCCTACCTGACCTACCTGCCCTACCCGCCCTCGCCAGCGTGACGGCGCACGCGACTAGAGCATCGTCAGCATTGATGGCGACTCACGGTGACGCTCAGCGTGGACTGCTCCGCCGGCTTCTACGTGCGGTCGCTGGCCCACGACCTCGGCGTGAGCGGCTCGGCATCGGCGGCGCATCTCACGGCGCTCCGCCGGACCAGGACCGGCGACTTCACGCTGGATCAGGCGGTCGACGCTCGACACGATCGAGCGCGACCCGCAGCGCGCGATCGACGCGATGATCCCGCCGGCCGACATGCTGCCGGGGCTGCGCGTCGGTCACGCTGACGGCCGAGGGCGTCGCTGCGCGCGGTGCACGGCCGCGAGGCTCGACGTGGACCGGGAATCGGGACTGAGCGCGCGTCGGCGAACGGTGCGCGACGGCGGGATATCGTCAGGCTGCTCGACCAGAGCGGGCAGCTGGTCGGCATTGCGCGAGCCGACCGCGGCTGCCAGGCATTTTGCATCCCTCCGTTGTTCTGGTGTAACATGTTGATCTTGCTCGACTAAGGATTATCTCGGCATACGGCGCATCCGGTCCACGGCAGGCGCATCCTGCCCAAGGCGGAGCTTCTGGAGCGTGCGTGGAGGACAGCTCAGGTGGCGTTAACCAAAGACCGCAAGACCGAGCTGATTGGCAGCTACAGCACACACGACGCCGACACCGGATCCCCTGAAGTGCAGGTCGCGATTCTCAGCGAACGCATCAACTACCTGACCGAGCACTTCAAGACCCACGCGAAGGATCATCATTCGCGCCGCGGCCTGCTGATGCTGGTCGGCAAGCGCCGGCGGCTGCTCGACTACCTCAAGGGCAAGGACGCGCAGCGCTATTCGGATCTCATCAAGCGCTTGAACATCCGCAAGTAGCTCAGGTCGAACGGCATTCAGGCGCGACTCGGACACTTCAGACCTCCGAAGCTTCAGAATTTCACTATGCATACGCGTGAAATCACCATCGGCCAGAAGACCCTCCGATTCGAAACCGGCAAGCTCGCCAAGCAGGCGCGGCGGCTCGGTCATCGTCCGCTACGGCGATTCGGTCGTGCTCGTCACGGCGTGCCGCGCGGCCAACGCCGCGCGAAGGCATCGACTTCCTGCCGCTGACGGTCGACTACCGCGAATACACCTACGCCTCGGGCCGCATCCCCGGCGGCTTCTTCAAGCGCGAAGGCAAGCCGGCCGAGAAGGAAGTGCTGACCAGCCGGTGCATCGACCGCCCGATCCGGCCGCTGTTCCCCGCCGGCTGGCGCTTCGAGACGCAGATCATCGCGCTCGTGCTCTCGGCCGATCAGGAGAACGACACCGACGTGCTCGCGATCACCGGCGCCTCGGCGGCGCTCGCGCTCTCCGAGATTCCCTTCGAGAAGACGATCGCCGGCGTCCGCATCGGCCTGCGTCGACGGCCAGTACATCGTCAACCCGACCTTCCAGCAGCGCAAGCAGAGCAAGCTCGATCTCGTCGTCGCCGGCAGCACGGACGGCCTGGTGATGGTCGAGGCCGGCGCGAAGGAAGTGACCGAGGAGCAGGTCGTCGAGGCGCTCGAAACCGCGCACGCCGCGATCAAGCGAGATCGTCGCCGGCGATCGACGACCTCGCGAAGGAAGCCGGCAAGAAGAAGCTGACGGTCGCGAAGAAGGAAATCGGCCACGACTTCTACCGCGAGGTCGAAGAGAAGGTGCTCGTGCCGCTGACCGAGGCGATGCGCATCCGCGGCAAGCTCGAAAACTACGACACGCGTCGACCAGGCGCTCAGAGGATCTCGTCGGCCTCGCTGCCCGAAGGCGAAGTCGAGCGCAAGGCCGAAGCGAAGGCAGATCTTCAAGGAGCTGAAGGAGAAAGTCCTGCGCGAAGAAGTGCTGACGCACGGCGTCCGCCTCGACGGCCGCAAGTTCGACGAGGTCCGGCACGATCTGGATCGAAACCGGCGTGCTGCCGCGCACCCACGGCTCGGCCGTGTTCACGCGCGGCGAAACGCAGGCGCTCGTCACCTGCACGCTCGGCACCGCCGACGATGCGCAGAAGATCGAGAGCTTCGAGGGCGAGACGTGGAAGAGCTTCATGCTCCACTACAACTTCCCGCCCTTCTCGGTCGGCGAAGTCGGCGTTCATGCGCGGCCCGGGCCGGCGCGAAGTCGGCCACGGCGCGCTGGCGGAGCGGTCGCTGACGCCGCTGATGCCGGCCGAAGAGGACAGTTCCCTACACCGTCCGCGTCGTCTCGGACATCCTCGAATCGAACGGCTCCTCGTCGATGGCGTCGGTCTGCGGCGGATCGCTGGCGATGATGGACGCCGGCGTGCCGCTCAAGAGCGCCGGTCGCCGGCATCGCGATGGGCCTGGTGATGGACGAGAAGACCGGCAAGTACGCGGTCCTCGTCCGACATCGCCGGCGCCGAGGATCACTACGGCGACATGGACTTCAAGGTCGCCGGCACGGCCGACGGCATCACCGCGCTGCAGATGGACATCAAGGTCGGCGGCATCACCACCGAGGTGATGCGCAAGGCGCTCGACCAGGCGCGCAGCGGCCGGCTGCACATCCTCGACAAGATGCGCGAAGCGCTCGCCGGCGTCGCGCCAGAACATCTCGCCGTTCGCGCCGCGCATCGTCACCATCCGGATTCCGGTCGACAAGATCCGCGACGTCATCGGACCGGGCGGCAAGATGATCCGCAGCATCATCGAGCGGACCGGCGTGAAGATCGACGTCGAAGACGACGGCCGCGTGAACGTGGCGTCGGCCGACGGCGACGTCGGCGCAGAAGGCGATCTCGATCATCCAGGAGCTGACCGCGACGCCCGAGCTGAACAAGACCTACATGGGCAAGGTCCAGCGCATCACCGATTTCGGCGCGTTCGTCGAGATCATGCCGGGCACCGACGGCCTGCTGCACGTCTCGGAGATCGCGAACCACCGCGTCAAGGACGTGCGCGACGAGCTGAAGGAAGGCGAACAGCTGCTGGTCAAGGTGATCAACATCGACCCGACCGGCAAGATCCGCCTCAGCCGCAAGGCACTGCTCCAGGAAGAAGCGGCCACGGCGGCGAAGAAGGAATAGCGCAATTAAGAATTCGGAATTCCGGATTACGAATTCGTCGACGGCCGCCTTCGGGCGGCCGTTTTGTTTTTCAGCCGCTATCTACCGTAATTGTAAGTCTTTAGCCCCGCCAGACCCCCTCCGACAGCCGGCCAGCCGGTATTTGTCGTTAGATGCAATCAATTTGTTACAACGCGAGACAATAGCTGTAGACTGTCGGCCGCCCAATATGTTGGATCACGGCGGCGGCGGATTCGACCGGTTTTGCGAACGTCACTTCAGCGCCTCCTGCTGCTGGTGCTGGCGCTGTCGGCGTTCAACCTCACCGTTCCGCCTCGGCCGCGAGATCGTGACCGAATGGGACGAGTCGCTCTACGCCATCAGCGCCAGCGAAATGGTCCAGAGCGGCAACTGGATCGCGCGTCACCTACTTCGGCGAGCTCGACTGCCACAACTCGAAGCCGCCGCTGAATGTCTGGCTGATCACGCTCGCCTTCAAGACGTTCGGCACCAATCTCTGGTCGTTGCGCCTCGCCTCGGCGGCGAGCGCCTGGCTGACCGTGCTGGTGCTGGCGGCATGGGGACGCCGCTGTTTCGGCGCCTCCGTCGGGGTGATGGCCGGCCTCGTGCTCGCCACCAGCTTCGGCTTCCTCTACGTCCATTCCGTGCCGCAGCGCGAACACCGATGCGATCTTCACGCTGCTCGTGCCCTGACCGTGGTGGCGGTGTGGGCCTCGGACACCGCCCCTGGCACTCGGTGTGGCTGGGCCCGATCTTCGCGGCCGTCTTCCTGCTGCGCGGCATGGCGGTGCTGATGCCGCTCGTGCTCGTCGTCGCCGTCAAGACCCGGAGAATCCGCGTCAGCGGCGCGTCGATTGGCTGCCGCTGGCGGCCGCGTTCGCGCTGTTCGCCGCGCCGGTGGCGGCGTGGGGAATCGCGCGCTGGCACCTCGACGGCTGGCGGTTCTTCAACGCGCTTCTCGGCTATGACTTCGTCGCCCGCACCGTGCGCCCGCTCGAAGGACACGACGGCAACGCGTTCTACTACGCCAAGATTCTGCTGAAACATCATTACGAGTGGGTCGCGGCCTCGGCGATCGCCTGCCTGCTGTTCCCTGATTCCGTGGCGACATGCTCAGGCGATGCGTCAGCGACGCATCCGGGGTGCGCCAGGTGCTGATCGTCTCGTGGGTGGCGGTGACGGTGATGATTCCGACGATGATGCGGACGAAGCTGCCGTGTACTCTGAACACGTTCTATCCGGTGTTCGCCCTCGGCACGGCGGGACTGCTGATGCACGGCTCGCGATGTTCCGGCGATCGCGCCTGGAGCGCGCGACGGTGCGTCGTGCTGGCGGGCGTCGTCGCCGCGATGCTCCGCCGTCGCCGAGTCGAAGCTGCTCTGGGCATCGTACCACTACCGGGACCTGCGCCGGTCGACGCAGGGGCTGTTGCTGGCGGAGGGTGGCCGGCTCCACGGGCGGCGGGTCTTCTGCAGCCGCCGCTACCAGCGCCGAGGCCTTCGTGCTGGCGGCGCTCGGCAGCGATCGACGAGTCGCCGAGAGCCCTCGGCGCGTTCCTGGATCTCAGCCACGCCGACGACTACTGGCTGTCCGGCAGCCCGGTGGCGCATCCCGATCTGACGCTCGTCGTTTCGAGCGGAAGCTGACTGGCGTACTCGCCGCCGCCAGCCGGCGACGGCCGTCGAGGCGCCTGATGAGCCTACGGCCAGGCTGCCCGCGGGTTCGTCGCGCAATCGGCCCGTCCATGCCGAGAACGCCTTCGACTCCGGCACGTGCTCGTGCTCATGAGCTTCGCGGTGGTGGCGACGGCGCAGGATCGAGGGGCCGACCGCCAAGCCGTTCAGCGTCAGCCTGCGCCGCTTTTCGTTCAACCCGCCGCGCATCGAGGTCAACCAGGACGACCTCGTGAAGATCGAGCTGCGCACCGAAGACATCGCCCACAGCCTGACCATCGACGCTACCGGATCGCGAAGCGCGTCGGGCCGGGCCACCCGGTGACCTTCGAATTCCGCGCCGATCGCGCCGGCACGTTCCGCTACTACTGCAATCTCCAGATCGAGGACGGCTGCCGGCAGATGCGCGGCGAGCTCGTCGTCCGGCCACGGCGATAACGCAGCCTCCAACGCCAGCTCTCGCAATCAGGGATGCGACGGGCACGCTCGGTCCCGCCGCGCTCGTTCAGCGCGCGCTGGCAGTCCGGCGCTGGACGTGGCCGCTCGGCCCTGCACCTCGGCGACGCCGTCCCCGGCGATCCCGGCGACAACTACAGCTTCCTGTGGAACCTGTGGTGGATGCGGCACGTCCTCGCGACGCCGGGGCTCGCAGTAGCTTCCACACCACGCTACCTGTTCTATCCGTTCGGGACGACGATCGCGGACCATCCGCACACGGCGCTGCCGGCGCTGGTGGCGGCGACGCTCCTGAAGCCGCTACTCGATCAGTCACCGGCGCAGAACGTGCTGCTGCTCGCGTTCGTGTTCGCCAACATGGCGGCGATGTACGCTGGCTGGACGATCCTGTCGCCAACGATCGACCGCGCGAGCGTCGAAGGTCTCGCGGTCGGCTGAGCGCCGTCGCGCGCGCGCGATTCTCGCCGCGGTGATCTTCGGCCTGTCGCCGTATCGTGGCGGCGCATCTGCTCGGCCACTTCGACCTGATCGCGGCGTGGGTGCTGCCGGCCTTCGCGCTGGCGCTGCGGCAGTGCGGTGCACCACGGTTCCGACGCGCGCGGCGGTCGCCGCCGGGTCATCGTCCTGGCGGCCACGGCATACATCGCCTATTACTGCGTCGTCTACCTGTGCCTGTTCACGGTCGTGTACCTGCTGGCGTGGCAGCGCTGCGGGCTCGATCACGCGCGGTCGGTTCCGGACGCCGCCCGCGCGGCATCGCGTCTGCGCTGTTTCTGCCTCGGCGCAGTGGCGTTCGCTGGCGCTCGCCGTCGGCGATCGTCGCTCGACAGGCGGCGGCAGCGTTCACGATCGGCTCGCCTCGCCATCTCGAGCACGCACGCCGCAGAATGCGTTGACTGCTGCTCTGGATCTGCGCGCTCGGATGGGCGTCGAGCACGCGGCGTCGCGCGACTGCGCGATCGAGTGGACCGGTACGCTTCTGCCGCGGCGCCGCGGCGCGCGGTCGTCCTGATCGCGAGGTCGGCGGTCGACATTCGTGATCGGCGCGGCGCCGCTCTTCCGGCGAGGCCGCCACGGCTGATCGTCGCGCGGCGAATACGTGACGCCGCATGCTACGGCTGGCGCAGCGCTCCGCGCGGCATCGACCTGTCTGCGCGCCGCTGCTTCGGGCATCCACTGCATCCGCTGTTTCACGCCGCCAGCGACGCGCGCCTATGCCGCGATCAGCGCCGATTCCGGGTCGAGGCGATCGCGTGGATCGGCGTCGTTCCGCTCGCTGCCTGCTGGTCTCGGCCGCGCCGCGGCGGCGACGCGCGCGGACCGGCGTCGCGATCTGGCGCGCCGTCGGCGATCGCGTTTCTGGCTGGGCGCTCGGCCCGTTCCTGACGCGTCGGCGGATTCGACACCGGGCTCAAGCTGCCGGAGATCGCTCGCGCGGTTCGTGCCGTTCGTGGCCAACGCGCGGATGCCGGGGCGCGCGCAGTGGTCGTGCGTGTTCATGGCGCTCGCGGTCCTGCGTCGGCATCCAGGATGCGTGCGGCGGCGCGCGGCCCGGACGCGGCTGAGTGCGCCCGGCGATGCAATGGCTCGTCATCGGCGCTGGTCGCGTTCGAATACTGGGACGCGCCGATCCGCACTGACCCTGCTCGACTCGGCCGGCGGTCTACCAGGCGCTCGGCCGCGGCCGCCGCCGGGGCCGTGTGCGAGGTGCCGTTCGGCGATCGGCGACGGGCTGAGCGTCGGCGTCGGATCGCAGGATCGGCGCGTGCTCTTCTGCGCCACGCAGCACGAACATCCGCTGGCGGGCGGTTATATCGAGCCGCATGCCGGCCGGACGCGGCGAAAGCGTTATCAGCGACCATGCCGATTGCAGGGACGCTGCTCCAGCGCAGCGGTGGCCGACGCCCATGACCGCATCAGCGGACACTGGCGGAGGCGTCCCTGCCGTGCCGCTACCTCGTCGTCAACCGCCCGGCCAGCTCGGCAGGCGAACTGGTGTACCTATCCAGACGGACTGCCGGCCGAGCGGATCGCCTCGGACGACGATCGCGCGACCTGTATCGGATCAAATGCGAGTCGTCCAAGTCGATCGTAATGGCCGCTGCCGGAGTCTCGCCCGAGAGGCCGTGTCGCAGTCGGGTCGGCGGGACGGTATGCAGGTTGCAGGCTCGGCCGTATGATCACTGGACCTGAAAGTCCTCAAGTGCGGCAACCGCGAGGAGCTTGAAGCTGGGCGTCCACGCCACGGCGTTCGGGTCTCGCCGCATCTGTGCGGCCTCTACTAACGCTGCGGCCTGGCTGAAGCCGGCAGGGAGCAGCACCTTGCGCGTGAACGCGGTGATGTACGCGGCGCTGATCGCGCGTCGAGCAGCGCCACGTGGCGCACCACGTTGCGGAACTTCGCCGTCCCCACTACCGGGCCGGCGACCGAGGCTGTCGCCCCGGCGGTGGTCGCGGACATCGCAACCGTGACGCGAGCGGCCTGCGCAGCGACCCGACGCAGAAACCGCCGATCGCGAAGCGCTGTCGCGGACTCGCGAGGTCTGCCTCAACGTCGTGATTGCGGCCTGCGCCGCAGCGATGCGATCGCGCATCGGCGGATGGCTGTAGAACAGCCACTGCACGAGTCGCGACGGATGCTCCTCGGCGAGGTTCTGCGCGCCCAGCCGGCGCATCGCCGAGATGAACGCGCCGGGATTGCGGCGTCAGCTCGAGCGCGAAGCGGTCGGCGCTGCGCTCGAAGGCGCGCGACATCGCGTGCGCCGCCGGCACCATCACCACCGAGACCGCGCCCGGCCGCGAGCAGCAGCAGCGGCAGGCCCGGCCACGTCGTCGACGCCGCGCAGCCCGACCGCGCCGGCCAGCGCGCCGCAGCACCCGCGACGCGCAGATAGAAGCCGGCCAGCGATCAGCGCGCTCTCGAACACGATCCCCTTCCAGATGTCGCCGTGCACGTGATGCGCGATCTCGTGCGCGAGCACGACCTCGATCTCGTCGTCCGAGTATTCGGCGAGCATCGTGTCCGACACCAGGATCCGCCGCGTGCCGCCGAGGCCGGCGAGCGCCGCGTTCGCCTTCTTCGTCTTGTCGCCGAGGCCCCACTCGTAGGCGCCGAGCACGCGCGCGCCGGCGCGCTCGGCCAGCGCCGAGCAGCCGCGCGCGCAGCGCGTCGCGATCGAGCGGCTTGACCGAGTAGAACAGCGGCAGCAGCAGCGACCGGCGCCAGATTGGTGAGGCCGACGATCAGCAGCGCGAACACGCGCGCCGGCGGTCAGCCACCAGCAGCTCCGGCGACCGCCGGATGCAGCCAGTAGATCAGCCCGGCGGCGCCGCCGCCAGGCACCAGGCCGATGCGCGAACGATTTCGCCTGATCGCGCAGCCACGCGCCGAACGTCTCGTTCGACAGGTCGTAGCGGCGCTCGAGGAGGAAGCCGCTGTAGAAGCGCGAGCGGGAGCGCTGCCGATCTCGTTCAGCAGCGACAGCAGGACGACGTAGCAGAGGACGGTCGCGCTGGCTGCCAGGCGGCGGCGACGACGCGGCCGGCGAGTGCGCGGCGGCGTCCCGCAGCGTGGCGTCCATCGGTCACGGCCGCCAGCAGGAGCACGCTCCAGGACCAGCGAGATGATGCTCGCCTGACGCTTCAGCCGGTGATATCTGGTGGCTCTGTCCTCGTTCACGCGGTAGATCGCGGTCCTGCGCGTGGCCTGCGCTACACCCCGTCAGCGGCTCAGCTGTCTCTGCGTCATCGCTCTCGGTGCTGGTCGAGGCGTCGCGCGGCCGGACGCGGATGCCGCCGTTGGTCGTCTGCAGCTCGATCGGCGTGCCGCCGCCGTTCAGCCGCGCTTCGAGGCGGCGGCGCGACTTGTCGGAGACGTCCAGCTTGTCGAGCGACCGAGACGTTGATGCCGCCGTTGGTGCACGAGGCGGAGAGGTCCGCCTTGGCGCTCGTCCGGGCAGCGTCAGCGTGACGCCGCCGTTGGTGGTGCGCAGCGAGATGCTGTCTCCGACCGACGGCCAGCGTCGATGGTCACGCCGCCGTTGGTCGATCGCGCGTCGACGCCGCCGGTGAGCGCTCTTGCCGTTGACGCCGCCGTTGGTCGTGTGCGCGCGGACCTTGCCGTCGAGCGCGGTCAGCGCCACCTGGCCGTTGGTGTTGGTGACGTTGATGACGGCGTTCTTCGGCGCGCGGACGTGATAGCGCACCTCGAACGCCGCGCCGATCATGATGCCGCTCATGCGCTCGGTCTCGATGCGACACGCAGATCGGGCTTGACGTCTCTCCTTGATGACGATGCGCGGCAGCAGCTCGCGGCGCCGCGGCATCGGTGGCGCCGCGGGCGATCCGCTCGGCCCTGACCTCGACGGTCGACCCGTCCACGCCCTCGACGTCGATCCTGCCGTTGGTGTTGACGATCCGGACCTCGCCGCCGGCGCGTCAGCGGGTAGGTGCGGGTCCACTCGTCGGTGGCCCGGCCCGTCAGGTGGCCGAGGCGACATGTCGCAGCCGGCCAGCGACGACCGGCCAGCGGCAGGAGCAGGACAGCGACGCGCGCGGGACACATGACCGTCCATCGAGAACCTCCTCCGGGTACATACGCGGCCGAGGGACGCTCAGTTCAACTGGACCGAAATCAGCTTCGAGACGCCCGGCTCCTCCATCGTCACGCCGTAGAGCCGGTCGGCGATCTCCATGGTCTTGCGGTTGTGCGTGATGACGATGAACTGCGTGTGGTCCTGCATGCCGCGCAGCATCTCGACGAACCGGCCGATGTTGGCGTCGTCGAGCGGCGCGTCGATCTCGTCGAGCAGGCAGAACGGGCTCGGCTTGTACTTGAAGATCGCGAACATCAGCGCGATCGCGGTCAGCGCCTTCTCGCCGCCCGACAGCAGCTGCACGCTCTGCAGCCGCTTGCCCGGCGGCTGCGCGATGATCTCGATGCCGCTCTCGAGCGGATCGTTCTCGTCGAGCAGCGTCAGGCCGGCGCGGCCGCCGCCGAACAGCGTGCTGAACGTCTGCTGGAAGTTGCGGTTGATCGCGGCGAACGCTTCCGCGAAGCGCTGCGCGCGTCGTCTCGTCGATGCGCTTGATCGCTTCGCTCGTCTGCGCGATCGAGTCGACGCAGATCCTTGCGCTGCGTCGTCAGGAACGTGTGGCGCGTCTCGAGCTCGTCGAACTGCTCGATCGCCATCATGTTGACCGGGCCGAGCCGCTCGATCTTCGCGCGCAGGGCGGCGATCGCTTCCTCGGCGCTGAGCGGTGCGCGCTCGCGGGCGCCGCAGTCGCGCAGTCGCAGGTCGTCGTCGCCGGTCCGCGCCGGCGATCGCCTGCGACTCGTCGCGTCGTCGCCGTCCTCGTCGAGCTCGTCGGCGCAGATCGACGCCGCGCGTCGGGCACCGCGTGCCCGTCGCGTTCGAGCTGCTCGACTTCGACGACGACCTCGTCGAGCGTCGCGTTGACCGCGTCCTCGCACGTGTGCGCCAGGTGCGACAGGTCCGCTTCGGCCGTCGCGCGCGCGACGTCCAGCTCGGCGACGATCGCGCGAATCGCATCGAGCGCGCCGCGCGCGTCCTTTGATCGACGCCTCGAGCTCGTCGGTCCTGGCGCGCAGCGCCGCCACCGCGTCGTCCGTCGTCATGACGCCTGCGCGCAGCGCGTCGAGCGCGCGCACGTCGGCGTCGAGCTGCGCTTCGCCGGCGGCGATCGACGCCGCGCAGCTCGTCGACGCGGCGCGCGCGTCGCTCGAGCTCCGCGGCCAGCGCCGCCGACGCGCTGCTCGAGCTCGGCCGCCGCTTCCTCGCAGCCGCTGGACTTCGACGCCAGGGCGCTCGCGCGCTCGACCAGCGCCGCGTGGCGCGGCGCCGGCTTCGGCGGCGCGGCGGCTCAGATCCTCGGCCGCCTCGCGCGCCTCGAACAGCCGGCGCTGCGCGACGGTCAGCCGCTCGTCGGCCTGCGCGCTGCGCCGTCATCGAGCCGCGCGATCGACGCCGCGCGCTTCGTCCTGGCGGCGGTCGAGCGCGTCGCGCTCCTCTTCCGCCTGGCGACGCTCGCGCGCGAGCTGCTCGCCCTTCTGCGCCAGCCGCGCTTCCTCGTCGGTCGCGTGCTGCAGCTGCGCGTCGTAGCCGACGACCGCCTTTTCCTGCTTGTGGTGCTCGGCGTTCAAGCGCGGCGATGGCGTTGGACGCGTGGGCGATCGTGCGCCTCGAGCTCCGGCGGTCTCCTGCGCCAGGCGCGAGCAGCGCGTCGCGGTCGGCGCCGATCCGCTCGCGCAGCTCCTTGATCTCGCGCTTGGTCTCGAGGATGCCGCGCGCTTCGGCGCGACCCGCCGCCGGAGACGAGGTGCGGGCCGCGGAACACGTCGCCCTCGAGCGTCGCGACTGGCAGCGGCGTCAGGCGGCTGGCGCGCGCCGCGCCGTCATACGACTGCGCGATCCACGCCTCGCCGATGGCCTGGCGGATCGCGCCGGCGAACGGGCCGTTGACGCGGACGACCGACGACAGCGCGACGACGCCGTCGGGCAGCGGCGCGCGGCCGGTCGCGACGTCGGCGCGTTCAGGTCGGCCCGGCGTCGCCGGTGACGCTCATCCGCGCGAAAGCCGCCGGTCGCGCCGGCGCCGACCGCGACGTCGACGAGGAAGCCGCAGCGTCCGGCGCCGGCCTCGCGCACCAGCTGGAAGCCCGCGGCGGCGTGCTCCGGCCGCTCGACGACGACGTGCTGCAGCAGATCGCCGAGGCAGGCCTCGACGGCGCGCTCGTAGCCGGCCTCGACCTCGAGGTAGTCGGCGATCGCGCCCTGCTGGCTCGACCTTGCCGTTCGCCTGCGACCAGCACGGTGCGCGCGGCGTCGCCGTAGCCGGCGCGCGCGGCGTCGAGCTCCTCGAGCGACTTGCAGGCGCGCCTCGAGGCCGGCCAGCTCGTGCTCGCGCGAGCGGACCGAGCGGCGCGCGCCATTCGTGCTCGATGCGCGCGCTGGCCAGCTCCGATTCGCGCGCCGACCGCGCGATGCGCGTCGCCTCGATCGCGTCGTGCGCGCGGCGCAGGCCGTCGGCCGCCGCGCTGCGATCCGCCGCGACGCGCTCCGACTCGATCGCGGACGTCGCTCGGTCTCGACGTCGAGCTTCGACAGCGTCTCGGCGACCGCGGTCGCGCGCGGCCGCCGCGTGCTCGAGCGCGTGCCGCAGCGCGGTCGCCGAGTTGATGCGCCGAAAACACCTCGCTGCGCGCCGCTTCGACGTCGGCTTCGAGGCCTTCGATCTCGCGGTGCGCCGTCTCGTAGCGCCTCGGACTCCGACGCCAGCGTCGCCGCCGCGCGGTCGCGCTCGGCGTTCGCCGTCGGCCGCCGCCGCGCGGCGCGCCGGCGAGCGCCGCGCGCGCCGGCTCGCGGCGCGCTTCGAGCGCCTCGAGCTCGGCCGCGACCGACGCCGTCCGCGCCTCGAGCGCCTGCGACCTGCTCGCGGTCGAACGCGATCTGCTGCTCCTGGCGGTTGATGGCGAGCTCGCGCGCGTGCGCCGCTTCGCGCGACGCGGTCGACGTGCGACTCGGCCTCGACCAGCTCGATGCGCAGCCGCCCGAGATCGGACTTCGACCTCGCCGACGCGCGCCGCGGCGACCGACTCGCGCTCGCGCGCCTCGGTCAGGCGCGCCGCGCGCCGACTCGATCGTCTCGGCGAGCTGGCGGTACTTGCGCGCGAACAGCACCTTCTCCCAGCGGCGCAGCTCGTCGCGCAGCCGCTGGTAGCGCCGCGCCTTGCCGGCCTGGCGCTTCAGCGTCCCGCGCTGCTTCTCGACCTCGAAGACGATGTCGTCGATGCGCGTGAGGTTCTGCTGCGCGGCCTCGAGCTTGAGCTCCGCCGAGCGGCGGCGCGCCTTGTACTTCGTGACGCCGGCCGCTTCTTCGATCAGCTGGCGCCGATCGGTCGGCCGCGTGCTCAGGATCATCCCGATCTTGCCCTGCTCGATGATCGCGTAGGCCTTGGCGCCGAGCCCGGTGTCCATCAGCAGGTCGTGGACGTCGCGCAGGCGGCAGACCTGGCCGTCGATCAGGTATTCGCTTTCGCCCGAGCGATACAGCCGGCGCGTGACTTCGACTTCGCGCGCGACCGACTGAATGATCTCGTCGATCGTCGCTCGTGCAGCCGGATCGAGCGGCGCCAGCCGCGTGACCGTGGTCGTCGATGCGCGTTGCCGTTGCCGTTCCCGTTGCCGTGGCCGTTGCCGTTGCCGTGGCCGTTGCGCCGTTGCCGTGCCGTGCGTCGTGGCCGTTGCCCGGCTCTGCCGGAAACGCCGGGCCGCTGACCGTCTTCAGGAAGCCGCTGAACCGCAGCCGCACTTCGGCGGTCGCCGTCGGCTTGCGCGCGTCGCTGCCGCTGAAGATGACGTCTTCCATCTTCTCGCCGCGCAGGCTCTTGGCGCTCTGCTCGCCCATCACCCAGGTGATGGCGTCGGCGACGTTGCTCTTGCCGCAGCCGTTCGGGACCGACAATCGCCGTCACGCCCTTGTCGAAGGCCAGCTCCGAGCGGTCGGAGAACGATTTGAAGCCGTTGATTTCGAGACGCTCAAGACGCATGGGACACTCCGACTGCGGATTGCGGACTGCGGACTGCGGATTGCGGATCGTCGGACGCTGCGAAATCCGGCACTCCGCGCGATCCGAAATCCGCAGTCCGCAATGCGCGAAGCTGAGGTTGGCTGGGATACGACCTGGGCAAAACGACCGATTCGTGGCCACTTTCGCCTTCCGAACGTGAGAAGGCGGCCCCGGGGCCGAAACGGTCGTCAGTGTAACAAGGCCTAGCTATAGGGGCAAGAGCCAATCTACGCCCCTATCGATTAGGGGTCGCTTGCCCCAAGCTCAGTGATCTAGTGCGCTTCGATCTTCGCGTGCCTTGCTGAGCTCGGTCAGCTTCTGCGCCTCGCCGAACATCGCCAGCGCCGCCTGCGCCTGCGGATCGACGCCGATCAGGTGACGCCGCGCGTCGGCGATGCCGAACACCGCGTTGTCGATCTCGAAGCGGATCATCGCCTTGATGAAGTCGATGTCCTTCGTGAACGCCGTCTTCGTCGATCTTCACGCGATCGGCCTTCAGCTGCTCGCGGAAGTCGGCCACCATCGCGTCGTCGACGACGAAGTTCGGCTTGACGCGTCTTGCGGCCGGTCGACTGCTGCGCGATGCGCGTGTCGCCTTCGGCGGCGTAACTTCTGCGCGTAGTTGGCGAACGCGCCGCGCGCATACAGCATGCGGCCGAAGCGCGCCCGGGTTGAAGCCTTCGAGCGGCCCGGCGACGCGCTTGTCGGGCTCGATGCCGCCGCCGCTGTAGACCGGACGGCCGGCGTCGGTGCGTTTCAGATCGCTCGGGTTGTGCGGCTTGTTCGCGTCCTGATCGCGCAGCGAGTAGCTCAGATACTCGTCGAAGCTCGCGTCCCACGGCCGCTGAATCGAGCCGGCCCGCTCGGCGTGTAGTAGTGCGCCGTCGTCAGCGCCAGGCCGGCGCCGCCGCTGATGCGATAGACCGACTGCACGAGCGCCTTGCCGAACGTCGTCTCGCCGACGATGTAGGCGCGATCGTGATCCTGCAGCGCGCCGGTGACGATCTCCGCGCGCGCTGGCGCTGTTGCGGTTCGCGAGCGCGACGATCGGCATGTCGGTGAACTCGCTGTCTTCCGTGCGCGCGATAGTCCTGATCCGAATTCGGCGACGCGGCCGCGCGTGTAGACGATCATCTTGCCCTTGGGCAGGAACTCGTTCGGCGACCTTGATCGCCTGATCGAGCGGGCCGCCCGGGTTGCCGCGGACGTCGAACAGCAGCCGCCGCATCCCCTTCGACGCGAGATCGTGCAGCGCGTGCTTGACGTCGCGATCGGTGTTCTCGCCGAAGTCCTGCATCCGGATGTAGCCGGTCGTCGCGTCGATCATGAAATACGCCGGCACCGTCGGGATGGTAGACCTCGTCGCGCGTCAACTGGATCGGAATCAGCTGTTCGTAGCCGCGCGCGCCTGACGCCGACGTCGACGTTGGTGCCCTTCGGCCCGCGCAGCTTGCGCATCGCCTGATCGACGGTCCAGCCCTTGGCGTCCTCGCCGGCGACCTTCGCGAGCACGTCGCCGCGGCGGATGCCTTTCTTGTAGGCCGGCGATCCTTCGAACACGATGCATCGCGGTGATGTCGCCGTCGATCGCCTGAGATCGACACGCCGATGCCGTAGTAGCGCCCTTCCTGCCGCTCGCGCATCTGCGCGTACTCGCGCGGGTCGAAGAAGCTCGAATGCGGATCGAGCGTGCCGAGCATGCCGCGCATCGCGCCGTAGACCAGGCGGTCGGAGTCGACCTTGTCGACGTAGCTCGTCTCGATCGCGCTCGAGCGCCGCGGTGAACGCGCGGTAGTGTTCCGGAATCTTTGTCGTCGGTCGCGAGCGCGCTGCGTCCGAACAACCCGCCGACGAGCGCGGACACCAGGATCGCGAAGACGACGGCGGGCAGAGGACGATAGCGTCGCATGATCGGCATCCTAGCAGATAACTTCACTTACGAGCAACGACTTCTGGGCATCCAGCGAGTCCGGAACTCCTTGACCCGTCCGGAAGCCGGTTCCTATAATGACGACAGCCGATCCGCCTCGGTTTTGGGAAAGTAGGAGTCTATGTTTGGTTCCATCGGAATGCCCGAGCTGATCATCATTTTCGTGATCGCTCTGATCATCTTCGGGCCCCGAAAGCTGCCCGAGCTGGGCCGATCGCTCGGCAAGAGCCTCGCCGAATTCAAGAAGGCCTCGAACGAGCTGAAGAGCACGCTCGAAGAGGAAATCCGCCTCGAAGAGCAGCGCACGACCGTCGAGGCGTCGAAGGCCGCAGACGGCCGCCGCGCCGCCACGCCGCATCGACCGACGCCGTGCCGCAGGTCGACGAGCACGGTGCGCGGCGCGCAACGGCCGATCAGAGCGCGTAAGCGCGCCGCTCATGGCCCTGGTGCCGTTCCCGAGCCCCCAGTCGGGGGCTCTGCCGCTTCCTCCGGACGACGACGACGACAGTCCCGCCGACGGGAAGATGTCGTTTCTGGAGCATCTCGACGAGCTCCGGAAGCGCATCGTCAACTCGGCGATCGCGATCGCCGTCTGCGTCGTCGCTCGGCTTCGCGTTCATCAACCGGATCGTCGACTTCATCCTCGGCGCCGACGCGCAGCGCGCTGCCGCCGGGCGTCGAAGATGATCTACACGCAGCCGGGCGAAGCCTTCTCGCTCTACATCCAGATCGCGCTGATCATGGGCGTCGTGCTCGCGGCGCCGTTCATCATGTATCAGGTGTGGATGTTCATCGCGCCCGGGCTGTACTCGAACGAGAAGCGGCTGGCGATTCCGTTCGTGCTGTTCACGACGATCGGCTTCGTCGCTCGGCGCGGCGTTCAACCACTACATCGCGTTCCCGTTCATGATGGCGTTCTTCGCGAGCTTCAACACGCCGGACCTCGCGTTCATGCCGAAGCTCGACGACGTGTTCGGCCTCTACACGAAGATGCTGCTCGGCATGGGCGTCGTGTTCCAGATGCCGACCGTCGTGTTCTTCCTCGCGAAGATGAAGATGGTCACGGCGCGCTTCCTGCTCAGCAACTTCAAATACGCGTTCCTGATCATCTTCATCGTCGCGGCCGTGATCACGCCGACCGGCGACATGATGACGCAGAGCCATCTTCGCGGCGCCGATGGTCGGGCTCTACCTCCTCAGCATCGTCATCGCCTGGGTCGTCGGCCCGAAGCGCCTCAGAGCCGACGCCGGATGAACTCGAGCTTGGATCGTCAGATTGATGGCTCAGCTAGACTGGCTATAATGGCTGAGCTGAGTTGCTGGTACCGCGGAGGTACAGCTTGATGACGACGACCGTCTTCGACTGCTCGCCGGCGTCAGTGGCCGCGTGCATGCTGGTGGCACCGGCCGCGAGCGCCCAGACCCCGCACCACCTCCGGCATCGCACAGCACACCGGCGCCTGAGCCGCGACGCGCCCGGCGACGACGACGTTCTTCGGCGACACTGGACTGTGGTATGTGCCGACCGCCGAAGTGCTCCGCAGCGGCAAGTGGTCGCGCGAGCGGATACCGCCGCGGCACCAACTGGATCCAGGGCTACACGCAACGTCGCCGACTTCGCCGGCACGCTTCGGCGTCGGCATCAAGGACCGCGCGGAGATGTTCGGGTCGTTCCTCGTCGACACGCGCATCGATCGCGACATGCGGCCGGTCTTCGTCGACCGACCCGAGCGTTCGGCGGCGTCATCGATCGCTATCCGCGCGTCAATCAGTACTGGACCGGCGACAACATCGGCGACTTCTACGTCGGCGCGAAGATACAACCTCTGGTCGGAGTTCCGCCAGAACCCGGCGGCGCTCGCGCGTGCGCGGCATGGTCAAGCTGCCGACCGGCAAGGACGGACGCCGGCGTCAGCACCGGCAAGCCGGACTTCTCCGATCGACGCTGATCGCCAGCAAGGAAGCGACGAAGCTGGTCGAGGTGTCGGGCTTCGGCGGCTACGAGTGGCGCGGCAGCCCGGACGGCTTCGACATCGCCGGGCGGCGCGTTCCGCTGGGGCGCCGGCGTCGCGTTCCCGTCGCGCAACTTGCTGCGGGTGACCGGCGAGTTGAACGGCTTCGTGCCGTCGGACGATGCGGCGACGCTCAACGGCGACGACGCTGCCGTCGGCATCGACGGCAGCCCGCGCCGACTGGTCGTCGAACACCGAGAACATCACGCGCGCGACGCTCGGCCTGACGGCTGCAGACGAAGAAGGGCTTCTTCGTCGGCGCCGGCGTGAGCTGGAACGTGCCGTCGCAGGCGCGCGACAGCGCGCGTTCACCGACGACGCCAGGACGTGCTGAGCGACTACTACGACATGCAGTTCCGGATCGGGCTATCACCCGGGCGTGCGCGTGTACGTGCCGCCGCCGCCGCCGCCGCCGCCGCGCCGCCGCCGCCACCGGCCGCGGCGCCGGTGCACACCCTGACGGTCGAGGCGGAGTGCAATCCGTGCACGGTGGAAGTCGGCAAGACGCTCGACGGTGACGGCGACGGCGCAGAGCTCGATCGGCTGCGCGGTGACCTATCGGTGGACGGCGCCGACCGGGACGCTGGCGCAGCCGGCCGGAGCGGTCAGACGCTGTGGACGGCGCCGCATGCAGGAAGGCAGCGTGCCGGTGACGGTGACGGTGACGTGCCCGACCGACAACAAGACGGCGACGCGACACGGTCAACATCCATGGTGACGCGCGCCGCCGGTGCGGACGATCACGTTCGAGGACGTGTACTTCGACTTCGACCGCTACTCGCTGCGGCCGGAAGCGACGCGGGTGCTCGACGAAGCGGTCGACGGCGCTGCGCGAGAACGCGACGCTGCGGCGTCGAGATCGAAGGGCACACCTGCAACATCGGCACGGCGGAATACAACCTGGCGCTCGGGCGACCGGCGCGCGAACGCGGTGCGGGACTACCTGATCAGCCGCGGCGATCACGGCCGACCGGCTGCGCACGGTGAGCTACGGCGAGGAACGGCCGAAATACGACAACGCGCGCGAAGAGACGCGCCGCCTGAACCGCCGCGCGGCGCATCGTCGTGAATCTGCGATAGACGACAGATGCTGGTTGCTAGGTGCTAGCTGTCGACAGCTAGCTACTAGCAACTCAGCACTAGCATCGAGCATCTGAGTGCGATCGCCTGTGTGTCCATCAGGGCGTCCTCCTCCAAACAGACCGCAGCGCTCATCGCCGACCTCGAGCGCAGACAGCGCCGACGACGCGTGAGGCCGCCGTGGCGCGGCTCACGGTGATTGGATCCCGCGCCGTCGAACGGCTCGTGACGCTCGCCGGCTCGAGCGCCGGCCCGACGCGCGCGCGCGGCGGCCTTGCGCGCGCTCGAGGCGATTGGCGATCCGCGCGCGCTGGCCCCGGCCCTGGACATCGCTTGCCGACGCCGGCGCGGAGCCAGCCGTCGGCGCCGCCGCGGCAGGCGTCGCCCGCGTGTTCCTGCGCGGCCGGCGAGGCGCCGCCGCCGTCGATCGACTGACCGCCGTGGTGCTCGACCGCACCCGGCGCCGACGCGCTGCGGCTTGCGGCGCTGCGCGCGCTCCGCGAACTGCGGTCCGGCAACGATCGCGCCGCTGCTCGCCGTCGCTGGCAGACGATCCGAGCGCCGACGTCCGCGCTGAAGCCGTGGCGAACAGCGCGGGCAAACGAGCGCCGGCTGATCCGGTGGCGACGGTGACGCGCGCCGCCGAGCAGCGGTTGCCGGACGATGCGGCGCGGTGCGATCGCGCTGCACCGGCGCTCGGCGGCGCGGGGAGGCGGTGCCCATCACATTGCTGCTCCACCTCATCGAGCGCATCCGCGAGCGTGAAGCATCGGAGCCGCCGGCAAGACGCGGGACGAGTGGAGGATGGCTCGCGCGGCCGCGCACGTCGCGCTGGCGAGCCGCGGCAGCCGCCTCGCGCTCTACGACCTGCGCGAGTCGCTCGAAGGCCGCGAGCCGCGCCGCTGCCGGTCGAGTTTCTCGCGGCGCTGTCGCTGGCCGGCGACGCGTCGTGCCTCGAGCCGATTGCCGCCGCGCACGCGAGCGCGAGGACGCCTGGTGGCGCGATCACCTCGCCGACGCGTTTCGCGACGATCGTCGCCCGGGAGCAGCTGACGCGACGGCCACGCGGCAGTCAAGAAGATCGCAAAGAAGTGGAAGGGCGCGATCGAGAGAGGGCTGGACGGGCGCGGATAAGGCAGGGAGCGGGCAGGTGGCGAAATAGGCGGACCGACTGATCGACGCTGCTTCAGCCCGTCCCGCCCTCCTACCTGCCCCTCCCGCCCCTCCTAGTAGGCTCTTGGCGAACCACGCCTCGGCGACGCGCCGGGTTGTCGCAGCGGACGCAGCTGCCGGACGGCGCGCCGCCGCCGATCGGCATGTTGCGGATCGTCGCCTGCGTGTCGGTCTTGATCTGCGCCTCGCAGTCGGCCGACGCCGCACCACGGCGCGATGACGAAGCCGGGCCGGCCTTCCATGCACCTGCTTGAACTCGTCGTAGGTCGCGACGCGCTGCGTGTGCTCGTCGCGGAACTGCACGCGCGCGCTCGAACAGGTTCTGCTGGATCTCGTCGAGCAGCTCGCGCAGCCGGCCGGCCAGGCCGTCCATCGGCACGCTCTGCTTTCTCGCGCGTGTCGCGCGCGCGCGACCAGCACCGCCGATTTCTCGATGTCCTTCGGGCCCGATCTCGAGCGCGCAGCGGCACGCCGCGCAGCTCCCACTCGGCGAACTTCCAGCCCGGGCGCTCGTCGCGCTCGTCGAGCGTGACGCGGATGCCGGCGGCCGGCAGCTCGCTGCTGGATCTCCTGCGCGCTGCGGCAGCACCGTCTCGCGCCAGTTGTCGCGGCCGATCGGCACGATCACCACCTGATACGGCGCGACGCGCGGCGGCAGCACCAGGCCGCTGTCGTCGCCGTGCGTCATGATCGACGCCGCCGATCAGCCGCGTCGACACGCCCCACGACGTGCCCCACACGTGCTGCACCGACTTGTCGCGCGCCTGGAACGTGATGTCGAACGCCTTCGCGAAGTTCTGTCCGAGGTTGTGCGACGTGCCGGCCTGCAGCGCGCGGCCGTCGCCCATCAGCGCCTCGATCGAGTAGGTGCGCAGCGCGCCGGCGAACTTCTCGCTCTCGCTCTTCTGCCCTTCGACGACCGGCATCGCCAGCACGGTCTCGGCAGCGTTCCGCGTAGAGGTCGAGAATCTTCAGCGTCTCGGCTTCCGCCTCGTCGTCGGTCTCGTGCGCGGTGTGCCCTTCCTGCCACAGGAACTCGGTCGTGCGCAGGAACGGCCGCGTCACCTTCTCCCAGCGCACGACGTTCGCCCACTGGTTGATCAGGATCGGCAGATCGCGCCACGACTGCACCCACTTCGCGTACATCGTGCCGATGATCGCTTCCGACGTCGGACGGACGACGAGCTTCTCCTCGAGCTCCTCGCCGCCGCCGTGCGTGACGTAGGCGACCTGCGGCGCGAAGCCCTCGACGTGCTCCGCCTCCTTGTTCAGCAGGCTCTCGGGGATGAACAGCGGAAAGTACGCGTTGACGTGGCCGGTCGCCTTGAACTCGGCGATCGAGCGCCTGCTGGATCAGCTCCCAGATCGCGTAGCCATACGGCCGGATGACCATGCAGCCCTTGACCGGCGAGTAGTCGGCGAGCTCCGCGCGGCGGACGACGTCGAGATACCACTTCGAGAAGTCCTGCGAGCGTGGCGTGATTTCGGTGACGAACGATTCTTTCTCGGGTTTCTTCGACATCTGTCTGCTTTCAGGACACTGTCATCGAACACAAGGACACTAGGGACACGAAGGACTACTGAAATGATGACATTCTAGCGGATTCCTGTAGTCCTTAGTGTCCTTCGTGTCCTCGGTGCTTCGTGTCGCGACATCCACGAGATGGATCTTCCAGCGCAGATCGTCGCGCTGCGGGAAGTCTGCCCGGAAGTGGCCCGCCACGGCTCTCTTCGCGCCGCAGCGCCGCGCGCGGCGATCAGTCGCGCGACGGTCACGAGGTTGCGATGCCGCCAGCTCGTCCGCGCGTCGGCCGGCGCCGACGTGCGCTGGCGCGCATCGAGAGCCGACGACGGCCGCTCAGCGCGTCTCGCGTGTGCGAAACAGTCCGGCCGATGCGCCACATCAGGTCGCGGACTGCGTCGACGGGCTCGAGTGGCTGATGGCTGGTGGCCATGGCAAGGCCGATGCGCGGCCATTCGTCCGCAGCCCCGGCCTCAGCCACCAGCCCGACTCGATCGCGCTTCAGCGGCGCCGCGCAGCGGCGTCTCCGCATCGCCACGCCGCACGCGCGCCGAACACCAGCCCTTCGAGCAGCGAGTTGCTGGCCAGGCGGTTGGCGCCGTGCACGCCGGTGCAGCGCGACTTCGCCGGCGCGCGAACAGCCCGGGCACCGACGTGCGCCCCACTCGTCGGTGTCGACGCCGCCCATCATGTAGTGCGCGGCCGGGACCGACCGGAATCGGATCGCGCGCGAGGTCGAGGCCGACCTGCGGCGCACATCGCGGCGATGGTCGGAAAGCGCGCGCCGCACGTAGCCGGCGTCGAGGTGCGCGAGCGTCAGGAACACCGGTCCGCCGGTCGCGCTCGGCTCTCGCGCACGATGCCGCGCGCCACGACGTCGCGCGGCGCGAGATCGCCGTCCGGGTGATAGCGCGTCATGAACGCCTCGCCGCGCGCGTTCACGAGGCGCGCGCCTTCGCCGCGCAGCGCCTCGGAGATCAGGAACCGCGGCGCGCCGGCGCGGTTGAGCGCCGTCGGATGAAACTGGACGAACTCGAGATCGGCGACGCGCGCGCCGGCGTGGAACGCGAGCGCGATGCCGTCGCCGGTCGCGACCGCCGGGTTCGTCGTCTCGCGAAACACCTGGCCGGCGCCGCCGGTCGCCAGCAGCGTCGCCCGGCGCGCACCTCGCGGCTCACGCGCCGCCGCGTCGAAGTAGCGACGCCGCGCGCACGCGCCGTCGCTCGACGATCAGCTCGGTGACCAGCGCGTGATCGATCGTCTCGACCGACGGGCAGCGCGCGCACGCGCTCCCACAGCACGCGGCCGATCTCGCGGCCGGTCGCGTCGCCGGCGTGCAGCACGCGGCGCACGCTGTGCGCCGCCTCGCGGCCGAGCGCCGGACGGCCGTCGGCGTCGCGGTCGAAGCGCGCGCCCCACTCGATGCAGCTCGCGGACGTACGCGCGGCCCGTCCTCGACCAGCACGCGCACCGCCGCCTCGTCGCACAGCCCGTCGCCGGCGCGGATCGTGTCCGCCGCGTGCAGCGCCGGACGTGTCGTCGTCGCCCACCGCCGCGGCGATGCCGCCCTGCGCGTAGCCGGTGTTGCTCTCGGCGGGTTCGGCCTTGGTGAGGACCAGGACGCGGCCGGCCGGCCGCCAGACCGATCGCGGCGCGCAGGCCGGCGACGCCGCCGCCGACGATCAGGAAATCTGACGCGTGTCGTGCACGCGGATGTTATCCTACCATCCGCGATCCTGATGGACCTCGCCGTCCGCATCGACGTCTCGACGCCCTCGCGCGCCTACGCCGTGACGATCGGCGACGGCGCTGCTCGATCGCGCTCGGCGCGCGCTGCTCGACGACGCTCGGCGCGCCGGCGCGGCGCTTCGTCGTCTCGAGCCCGCTCGTGTGGCGCCTGCACGGCCACGCAGCTCGCGCGCGCGGCTCGACGCGGCCGAGCCGATCCTCGTGCCCGACGGCGAGCGCTTCAAGCAGCTGCCGACCGTGTCGCGCGATCTACGACGCGCTGGTGCGCGCCAACGCCGATCGCGCGTCGACGCTCATCACCTTCGGCGGCGGCGTGATCGGCGACATGGCCGGCTTCGCCGCGGCGACCTACCTGCGCGGCATCGCGCTCGTCCACGTGCCGACGACGCTGCTGGCGCAGGTCGACAGCGCGATCGGCGGCAAGGTCGGCGTCAACCATCCGCTCGGCAAGAACCTGATCGGCGCCTTCTATCAGCCGCACGCGGTCGTCATCGATCCGCTGGTGCTCGGCACGCTGCCGCGGCGCGAGTTCCGCGCCGGGCTCTACGAGGTGATCAAGTACGGCATGACGTCGAGCGCGTCGCTCTTCGACCGCGTCGCGCGCGACCGCAAGGCGATTTTCGCGCGGTCGACCGAGGCGCTGACGCCGATCATCGCCGAGTCGTGCCGGATCAAGGCGAGCGTCGTCGCCGGCCGACGAGCGCGAGGCCGGGCCGCGGCGCATCCTCAACTTCGGCCACACCGCCGGGCACGCGCATCGAAGCGGTGACGAAGTACCGCCGCTTCCGCCACGGCGAGGCGGTCGGCTACGGCATGCTGGTGGCGGCGGAGCTCGCCGACGGCGCGCGGCGCGCTCGCCGACGCGCGATCGGCAGGCGCTCGCCGACCTCATCGCCAGCCTCGGCCCGCTGCCGCCGATCGCCGATCTCTCCGCGGCCGCAGATCCTCGAGGCGATGCAGCACGACAAGAAGGTCGTCGCCGGCACGGCTGCACTTCGTGCTGCCGACGGCGATCGGCGCGACCGACGATCGTCGACGACGTGACGGAAAAGGAGATCGGGCGGCGCTCAGAGCAGTCGGCTTCGCGAAGTGACAGAGCCTGACGCGCTTGCGCCGACGCGGCTAGATCGTCGGCTTACTCGAGCCCGTATTCTCTGAGCTTCGCGGTGAAGCGTCTTGTAGCTGACCTGCAGGATCTCGGCCGCGCGGCCGCGGCTGCCGCCGGCCTCCTTCAGCGCCTGCTCGATCTTCCGCCGCTCGACTTCCGAGCAACGTCCGCCGCGACGCCTCGGCCAGCGTGCCCGACAGATCGATCTTCGACCACGGTCCGCCGTCCTCGTCGACCGGCGCCGCCAGCGTCGGACCGCGGAACGACAGGTTCAGGTGGCGCGGGTGGATCGTGTCGCCTTCGGTGAGAATCGCCGCGCGCTCGATGCAGTTCTGCAGCTCGCGCACGTTGCCCGGCCACGGGATACGCGCAGAGCTCCTCTTCGGCCGCCGGCGACAAGCACCAGCGGCTTCTTGTTCAGATCGCGGCAGAACTTGTCGATGAAGTAGCGCGCCAGCGTCGGAATGTCGTCCGGACGATCGCGCAGCGGCGGAATCACGATCGGAAACACCGACAGGCGGAAGTAGAGATCCTCGCGGATACTGCCGCGCCGCGACCGCCGCCTTCAGGTTGCGGTTGGTCGCGGCGACGACGCGCACGTCCACGTGCAGCGGCGCGTGCCGCCGACGCGCTCGAACGTCTTCTCCTCGAGCGCGCGCAGGATCTTCGCCTGCAGCGACAGCGGCAGATCGCCGATTTCGTCGAGGAACAGCGTGCCGCGGTGCGCGAGCTCGAACTTGCCCGGCTTGCGCTGCGACGCGCCGGTGAACGCGCCCTTCTCGTGGCCGAACAGCTCCGTCTCGAGCAGCGTTTCGGGAATCGCCGCGCAGTTGATGGCGACAAACGGGCCGTCGTTGCGCGGGCTCAGCGCGTGCAGCGCGCGCGCGAACAGCTCCTTGCCGGTGCCGCTCTCGCCTTCGAGCAGCACCGTCGTGTCGGTCGCCGCCGCGCGGTGCAGCGCGAGCGACACCTGCTTCAGCTTCGGCGTCGTCGCCGACGATCTGCGGCGCGCCGCGGCGCTGCGCGAGCTCGTCCTTGCAGGATCATGTTCTCGGTCGCGAGCCGGCGCTGCGCCAGCGCGCGCTCGACCATCAGCAGCAGATGATCGGGATCGACCGGCTTGGCGAGAAAGTCGAGCGCGCCTTCCTTCATCGCGGCGACGGCGTCCTGGATGCTGCCGAACGCGGTCATCACGATCACCGGCAGCTGGGGATCGTGCTCCTTCGCCGCGCGCAGCACGCCGAAGCCGTCGCCTTCGGTCAGGCGGAGATCGGACAGGACGACGGCGGGATTGCTGGCGAGCAGCGCGGCTTCGGCCTCGCGCTGATCGCGCGCTTCGACGACGGTGTGACCCTGCGCTTCCGAGCGCATGGCGCAGCATCGTCGCGGCGATCCTTGTCTTCGACGATGAGGATCGGGGATCGGCTGACTGGCGGGTCAGATAGCTCATCCCTCGATGTCGCTCAGGCGGGCGATGTGGATTTCGATCCGTTCACCGCATCAGCCGGCGGGCACGCCGGCGCCGGCGGGCTGCTTCCTCGAATTGGCCGGCAAGCGCCTTGTCGTTCGTCATGCTCTGCCGAAGGCGCGCCAGCTCGGCGAGGGCCTTCGTGCGCTCTTTCGCGGACTTCGGCCGCGCTGGGCAGAAGTCGTCGTCCGGGATTCACGGCGTCAGCCGATAACGCTGCTGCAGGATTGACGCAGTCTCTCTGAACGGCCCTCGAGGGACGATCTGCTCGCCGGTCGAGCGCGACCGTATCCTGAAGCGGCAATCTTGCGGCAGACCGGATAACCAGTGAGGCCACGATCCCTTCCGGCCCGCTTGTTTACGCTCGCGATGTCATGCCGCGACGCGCGCTTTTCGACGTCCGGGCGGCCGTGGTCCCGTCGGCGGGCGCCAGCGGCGCCTGCGGTTCCCGGCGCAGGGCCCCCGGAGTGCGCCAGGGACGGCGGTTAAGTCCCGCTGTTCGTATAAGACGCTCGGCCGGTTGCCGGCAGGGCTTTGCGTTCCATCTTTCGCTGCCGCGGCGTGTCCGCCAGCGGCTGAATAGCGCACAGCGGACCGGTAATCCCCATCGCGGCTAGCCAGGACGAGCAGCAGAACGAGCGAACGAGGTTGGAGTTGGCTGGCATGACCACGCTGAGTATCCGGCTCCAATCGATCGGCCGCGTGAGCGCCCGGAGGCGGTCAGGCGGCGTCGGCCGTTTTTCGGGCCGCCGGCAGCCATCTGAGGTGGGCCCTCAGGCTTTCGGCGTCCGGCGCCGAAGGGCTCCGCTCAGGTAGATCTCGTATTCTCGAGCCACGCGTCAGCGCAGCCGCTGACTCCTCCAGGAACTCACTGGCCCGAGCGTGCGGGTGGGCTTGGCTCACGTCCGGTGACAGATCCGCCGCACGCTGCAATTCGGACGATGGCCGCCACGGTTGGTCGCCTGCCCGCACCGCAGCGCCACGCCGCCGAAGGTTGTCGCTGCTGCGGCAGGGTCATCGGGACCAGACCGGACAACGACACGGCTGATTGATCGGCTTGTTGTTGCCCGATCCCACTGCCCGAGCAGCCCCATTACGTGTCCGGGGTTGAAATGGAACGACGCCTTGTCGGGCGTCGCTTGCGACGGCCCGCTCCGAACCGCGGGACCGCACTCGCCGCTTGCTTGTTCGAGGCGCGTGCCAAGCGTTGCCCAGATTGTTCAGCACCACCAGCGTCGTCGGGATTTTCCGGAGTGCCAGCTCATGGCGTAAACGCCGAGCGCAGGCCCCGTCCGGAAATTATACGCCGGCGTTGTTATGCGCGCGGCTCCCCCTTCGGATCGCCTCGAAGTCTCGTCATCCGGGGCACCGGCGGGCGAAACGCCGCCGGTGGAGCGGGAGCCGTGTCCGGCGGCCTGGCGGCAGCCGTTTGAAAGCGTTCGGCAGACCGGCGGGGCGAACCGGATTACCGGCACGTTGACCGGGCTCGCGACCTCGTCGACAGGGACCGGCTCTCGATCGCCAGATCACCGGTCACGAGCGTCACGGCGATCAGCGCCACGGCGGCCAGGATAATGAGCAGCTTGCTCGTGGGACAGGCTGAGATTCCCACACAGGGACCTGGCCGGGACGCCCTCGCGACAGGCAGACTCCTCTCCGCCAGCGCGAGCAATGCACGCGGCGCGCCTGATTTGCGTCCGCAGGACGCGCAAACGACTATCGGACACCTACCTCACCTCACGCCACGACGGGATCCGCCACTGGCCTGTCCAACCACCGTTATTGTAATCCTCGGTCACCGAAGACTGAGATTTGCCCGCCTGCGCCAAAGACGGGATGCCGGTCGACCACAGACAGGGCGGTGCGCGCGTTCCCCGGCGACGGTTGCCTGACCAGCCAGGTGTATCGCCACGGGTGATCTTGTGATCGCCAGGTCGTGTCGTATGCCAGCGCCGCCGATGAAGGTCAATGCGTAGAGCCTCGCGCATCCGGCGGCGAAGCCTGGCGGCGCCGGCTTGAACGTCGTCGTCGTGAAGAAGACGACATCGCCGGCGACTGCTGGAAGCGATGTGACTCTCTCGTCAAGGTTGATGCTGCTTCCGCCCCGCGGTCTTGGCCGGCGGCCCGATCCGAGCGCCTTCGTCGGCGGAGGCTGACACGCGCGTTGTCGAGACCTGAGCAGGTGGTGGACGGTGTGCGTGTCGCTCCCGGCGGCAGATCGCTGCCGGTGCCGAAGATGGCTAATGGCTGGCGCGCCCGTTCACGGCTCGCCATTCCGTTGACGATCGGCTGGTCGGTGCCGGCGGCGTAGGCCTGGTCGTCGGCTGGATTGCCGGTTTCGAGGCTCGCGATCGGGCGTCAGGTTGAAGCGCCATAGGTTCCCGTGAGGTCGCCGGGTAGCGCACTGCCTGACGAACCGCGACTCGGCGCCTGCCGCCACCGGGCCGGACTGCAGCGCATTCTTCAGCTGTGCGCAGCCGTTGGCGTTGGTGCGGCAGTCGTCAAATCTCGTTCAGATTGTCGCTGCCGACGTCGCTGCTGGCGAGGATGCTTCCGTCCTTCGCGCTCAACAGGTAAAGGCGTGGTGCCCGCGACGGCGCCGCCGCGGTTCGCCAGCCCGCTGGCGTGCGTGGGATAAGCCCGAGCCGACCATGACGGTGTAGGGCGGCCCGGCGGCTCATCACCTGGCCGACCGCCGGTCAGACCATCTGGCGCGACCGACTTCTCGAAGCGGCGGCGCCGGGTTTTGAGGTCGCCGTGCCGCCGTTCGCGGGATCGGAGTTCACCTTCGGATCGAAGCTGCTGTAGCTCGGGAACGACCATTTCAGCGGCGCGCCTGGGTCCGAAGTATCGAGCACGCGCGCCAGCGTCGCATCCGATCCGGGTTGGCTCCGCCGAGCGCCGCGGCCTGCCCGGCCATCGTGACGTCGAACGTCTGGTAAAACGAGCCCCGGCCCTTCTCCGGCCGTCAGGTGCGTGTGCCACCCGCCGTCATACGTGACGTCGGCGATCTTCGCCGGCCCATCCACGAAGAACTCGAATGTCCCGACCGGCTGACCGTCGCGAAGCGTTCTCAGCTTCGGCGAGCGGGTTGAGCGGGATGAAGCCCCAGACTTCGACGGCGGGCGTCGATGCTCGCCACCGCGATTGGTCCCGACCCAGATCATGCTGCGGCGGAACGCGTTGCGCAAGCGCGAACGCCGGCGGCGCACTCGTCGGGCGGCTGGGTCGAGCGGCGAAGCGGATTCATGAGCGCCGGCGTGGAGTCGATGATTGCGCCAAGCGGCATCCGCCCGTACCGACGCGATCACCGCCGTCGCGCGTCGGCGACGGCGAGGTTCACCAGCGGCCAGCGCCGGCGTGCGCGGCGGTGAATGCGGTGATCATCGAGCCGTCCGGCAGCGCCGTGTAGGGATTCCGCCGGCCAGATCGGGTGGAACTCGATGCGATCAGAGCGGCGTGCCGTCGACCACGAAGGTGAATCCGGAAACGTGTGGCCGGGATCCGCTTTCGGCTTATGCCCTCGGAACCCACGCGCGCCGATTCCGTCGAAGCCCGGCAGCGCGAAACCGGCGGTGATGGCAGATTCGATCGCTGCGGGATGACATTGCTGCGCCCGTCCTCGATCCCGCGTCAACGGCAGGGCGTCGCCGTTGATGTCGACCGCGCTGTCGAGATTCACGGTGCCGACTGATGGGGCTGGTGACTGGAACTTCGCTCGAGGGAATCATCAGGACCGCCCACCGCTCAGCAGGCCCGGTGTTGATGTCGTCGAACTTCTGAAACGCGGTCTGGACGCCGCGGTTGATCGCGTTCACGAGCTCGGGCACCAGGACGGTGCCGGCCAGCGGCCCGGCGCCACTCCGCATCGGCGACGCCAACGCCGCATCGATCTGTGCTTCGTAATCTCGTGCGCCCTCCGCTCGCCGTCGCGGTGCCCTTCAAGCTCGCCGGCGTTAGCGGCAGGCGGCGCAATGGCGACGGCGGCGTGGGCATCCGCCGGCTGGCGGCGCCGTCATGAACGCCGGGCCGCGGCGACGGCGTTGCCGCCGCCGCTGTTCCCGTTGGCGCCGCCGACAATCAGCACGGCCACTGGTGCGGCAGTCGAGCCGGAAGGCTCCAGCGGCACAGAGAGCGGAATGCCTCTGTCTTCCACGTCGTCGATCATGAATTACACCGGCGTGTCGACGGTGGCTCAATCGTCGCGGCCTGCGCGGGATCGAGCCACGCCGCCGGCGATGTGCCGTGCGCACGTCCTTCGCGAGGATGTCGAGGATCGCCGCGTTCTGGCCCGCGAGATCCGGCGTGGACGAGCCAGCGCCGTGGTCAAGGCGGGCGCGCCGTTCGGTGACGCCGACGGCAGCGCGCGTCGCCGCCATGCGCCCGGTCAGCGAGGGAAATTCAGTCGTCTGCTTGCGCTGTATCCGGATAAACCGCGTTTCCACGGAACGTTCGTCAAGGTTGCCTTGCGTAGGGCGGACCGCAGCTCTGCCTGGTCTGTAGAGGCCGAAAGCGGGCGACGCTCATGTTCCCCTGCACCTGATGAGCGCCGCCCGCGCCAGCGCCGGCCGCGTCGGCGCCTCGAGGCTCGCGTATCCGGGATCCCGGTCGCCGCACGACTAGCGATGCTTGCCGTGTCGCGCCGGCGCCGCCGGCGTGTAGGCGAAGCAGGTTGTGCTTGCGCCGGTACGTCCCGTTCGGCGCGCACGGCGTTGGAGCGTCGGTGACGCCGAGGCGCACGCCTCCCAGGTCGGCGCTCGCGGCCGCCGAGCCCGCGTGTAGATGAAGCGGGTCGTAGTAGTCGCTGGTCGCCGTCGGGTTCGCCGGATCGGCCGCCGCGTCGCGCTGCATGCGCTCGCTCGTATCGATCGCGATCAGCACGTTGGGCTGCTGCGTCTTCAGGAAACCCCAGCGGATCGACCTGCGCCGACACGACGAAGAACCGACGCCAACAGCGCGACGGCCGCCGCCGCGACACCTGCGTTCCTCACTACTTGATGCCTCCGTCGGCTCAGCGTCATCGTCTGCATCGTGAGCGCCTTGCCGGGGGTCTCGCACCAGCCTTGCGCGCGCGCCGGTGCTGGTCGTCCTGTCCGCGCTGGCCGGTGTAGCCGCGTTCACGCTCGGTCGTGTCGGTGCGGGCGAGGGTCATCTCGGAAGCGCTTGTGCGCGCCGCGCGGCCTGAACGCTTCCGCGCGCAGCGCGATCACGCCTGTGCCGGATTGCAGCTCAGGTCGGCGGGTTGCCCGGACCGCTGACCGGGATGGTGTTCCCACACGGCGTGACGCCGTCTTTGGTGGAGTCGTCGTCAGCTCCGACGGGTCGTCGCCGACCATGCGACGATGACGTAAACGGCAAGCTCACCGACGCGGTTGGCGTGGTTACTGAGGTTGCCGTAGCCGTAGAGCCGCCAGCGTGGGTTGTTCGGGCCCCACAGGGCGCTCGTTCGTCACCAGGTCCATGTCGGCGGCGCTACGCGGTGATTTTCCGGCAGTTCGCCAGGTCGACGGCCTGCGTCAGGTCGATCGTCGAGCCGTCGGACAGTGTGCGCGTACTGCGTTCAGCGCGCCGTCGATGAACGCCGGACTGCACCGCGCCGCCGAGGAAGCCAGCTCCAGTCGGGGACGGTGAGCAGGTCGTCGACGATCCGGCTCAGCGCCGCGTCGGCCGCGTAGAGGCCCTCGCCGCTTGTCCGGAGGTTGCCGGCGATGATCGTTCTCCGACGGGTTGTCAGGCACGGAGCGCCGCGCCGAGCGCCGCCATCAGCATCATCGCCATCAGGGCGCACCATCAGGGCATGTGCCGTCTTCGCGTCGGATATCGATGCCTGACGCTCTGCCCTCTGATCTCCGCTCTCGACCGCTAGTCAGATCGCGACGTCCTAATCCCCTTGGTCCTTGGTCCCTAGTCCCTGGTCCTCACCTGCCGAGATTGAGGTTGCGCGGCGAGATGTCCGAAGTGGAGCTCTTGATCCGGCACCCACTTCAATCCGCCCGCCGAGGCACCGCCACGCGTGAAGAGGCGCCCGCCGGGCCGCGCGGTCGCCGCGCGGCGGTCTGGACGCCAGCGTGACAGCGATCCGCCGGATCCGCAGCAGATCCGCGTCCCAGCGGTTCGCGTTGGTGTCGTTCGGACAAAGAACGGGCCGTCGGTCAATTGGGCGGCCGTCAGCGCGACGAGTGCTTGCGTGCCGCGCCGAGCACGGGCAGCTTCGGCTCGGATCGCGCCGGGACTGAAGAGGCAGTTTTCGAACGCCCCCACGGCGGCGACCGGCGATCGCGCTCGGCTTCCGGACCGTAGGTGGTCGCCGGCGCATCCGACGGCGATTTGCGCACGATCGGCGGCTGCGCCTCGCCGTAGTAATCGAATGTGAGCCCCGACGTTGTCGACGACCGGTGCGTCGCGGTTGCCGGTGCCGTCGTAATGCATCAGTTGATAGGTATTGGCCGGAACGTCAGTCTTCAGATAGTAGGTATGGCTGGACGCCTCCACGATCTTGCTGCCGGCGGCGAACGTCGTGCGGGTGGCATCCGCTGGCTTCTTCACGGTCAGCGTGGTCGAGTCCGTAACCGCCGTGATGGTGAACAGGTTGTAGCTGCCGGTGTGGTCGTATACCAGCACCGTCTGGTCCAAGGCGAACCCGCACAGCTTCGCGGTTAGCCGGTGGCCGGATCCGTCGGACAGTCGATTCAACCGTGGGGGTGAATGTCGCCGTCGCGCCCTGACGGGTCGGCGCCGAGCGTGGTTTGCGCCGGGGTCGACGGGACGTAGATGATCGTGATGCGATCGGCGGCGAGACGTGCCCGGCGCGCGGGTTCTTGATCGTCGCGCAGTCAGCGCCCTGCCGGAAGCGGCAGCACGGACGGGAGTAATAGCCGAGCGACCCGGCTCGCAGCCCTGATACGCGCCGGCGCCCGCCGCTGATCAGATGCGTCGACAGGCGTGTCCGCGCGCGACGCGGGAGCGCTGCTTTGCATGTCGGCCACTTCGAGGCTCGGCCGCGAACGCCCCGTGCGCCGGGTGCATCGATGGCGAAGAAGGCCCGCGGTGACGAGGAGCAGGAGGCCGGCCCGCGACGAGCCGCTTCGAGCAGCGAGAAGCCTTGCTCGCGACTTGACGTTCACGCCGCCTTCCGTGTCTTGACGCTGACGAGGCGCGCTTCGCCGGGCGCGCGCACGCCGGTGGTCGACGCGGCGGCAGCGTTGCGCCCGCCGGAGCGCGTGACCAGCACCCGCAGGACGATCGTGTTGTTGTTCCGGGCTTGGCTGGGCGCGGCTCGACCGACCAGCGCCGGACGTAGGGCGGTGCCCTCGGGGCGCCGTCGTGCCAATGCCGCCGAGCGGCCTGCCGAACTTGTCGACGAAGTCGCAGTAGCCGTCGGTGTTGGCGCCAGGCGAGGGCCTCCGGGGACGCGGGCTCAAGCCCCGCTGCCGCCGGCCGCAGGCCTTCCGGCACGACCGCCAGTGTCGGTCGTGGTGTCGGTCGCCGGGAAGACCCGAGGACGTCGAAGCCCCACGTCAGGCCGCGCAAGCTGCTCCATCTCTGCCGCGCGAGCACTCGAGGCGTAGGTCGTCAGCCGGGCGCCGGTGTTGGCGCGCGTCGAGATCGCGAACCATCTGCGCGAGCCCCGCGACGGCCGCCATGATGGCAGGTCAGCTACAGCGCCTCGGATCGAGCGCCATCACTGGTCGCCCTCCGCGGATTCGTCCGTTGATTCGTTGCGCAACGCCATGCGGCGTGAGCGGGATGCCGTGCGAGGTGCAATTCACGCGCTCCACGTCGCGGCGGACGCTCGAGCCGCGGATTGTCGGGTGTTTCGCGCGTGACGTACCGCCATCGCGCTGAGCAATACGTA
>ERZ1370068.6045-contig-5044_pt1 | contig 38717 bp, 60 predicted proteins | sample MGYA00561227_ERZ1370068 | MGnify/ENA primary metagenome ERZ1370068 (study PRJEB38410, sample SAMEA6850437) | metagenome | study: Metagenomic assessment of the ecological functions of the soil: analysis of the soil microbiota associated with the...
AGTGACCACTTCAGTTCAGTTACGTATTGCTAGACGAAACCGATGCGCTCGCCGCGGAAGGCTGCGAGCTTCTGCATCCTCGGCAAGCGATTCGACCCGCCGGCCGTCGAGACTCGTAGACGCCGCCGCTGGGCCGGGCGAGAAAGCCGAGAGATGTCCATGAGCGTCGTCTTGCCCGGAGCCGGAAGGACCCATGACGCCGGATTTACTCGCCGCGCTTCCGATGTCGAGGTCGATCCTTATCGAGAGCGCGCACCGGTGCGCCGCCGAAGGATCGAAGACGCGGGTCACGCCGCGCAGAGTCGGATCAGCGCAGTGGCAGCCGCTCGCTGGATCTTCCACCGCCTCGCGCCCTCGTTCAGGCCGCCGGTGGATCTCGACCCGATCCTTCTGCGTGACGCCGAGCCTCGACTGTCGCGCCGCTCGAAGCCGGACAGTCCGCTGCCGTGGCAGGCGCCGTCGAGCTGGCAACGTGATCGCCAAAGTCGTGGCTTACGAGTGACGCTCTCCGCACCATCAGGGCAATTCTCCCGTACCTCGGCGACGATGTCGGCGTCGGCGGAAGAAGGCGGGCGCGCAGATCGTCGACGCCGTCGAGCACGGTCACCTCGACCTTGGAAGGCTGAGGTGACGTTGTTCCTGCGGACGCCGAGCGAGGCGATCTTGTGCACGCGCGCCCGCGGAAGACGCGGCCGGGGTAGAGGTCGGTCTGGATGCGCGCCTACATGCCGACGCGCACCTGGGCGATGTCAGTTCCTCGCCGATGATGCCGCAGGTGAGTGCGGCATCTGCGAAGCGCTACCTGGCGATGGTCATCGGGGTGAGTGCCCGCTTCGGCGACCGGGCCGCCACGGAAGCGACGAAGAGGCGGCACCGGGGTTCAGTAGTCGCGCCGGCAAGGACGATGCCGTGTCGAGAGGCGCGGTGATCGTCGCCCAGGCGGCGGAAGCTCCCGCTCCAGGCGCTCCCAGCGTGGCGCAGGCGCGCTCGTAACGAGCCCCCGCTTGGCGGCGTGCTCGCTCACGCACGCGGTCGATCTCGTCGCGCGACCCTGATGCCGCGCTTCGAAGAGCGTCGTCTTGCGTTCCAGCTCGCGGGCTGCGTGGTCGCGGCCGACCTCGGCCTCGCGCTGGCGCGGCTGGCTGCACCGCCGCCTCGAGCGTGTCTCGCGGTCGATCTCTTTCGGCGACCACTTCGGTCCTCGGCGCTGACGCGATCGCCGGCGTCGACATGGGAAGCGCTTCGCGATCGATGCCGCTCACCTTCGATCTGACGTCGACAGGGATGCGCCGGCTCGATGGTGCCGGAGGCGACGACGCCATCATCGCTCGATGGTGCCGCGCTCGACTTATCGCCGTCGGCCGCCGGGTAGTCGGTGCGCTGCGCAGGCAGCGCATCGAACGCCAAGAGGCCACGTGGCGGCGATGTGAGAAAACCAGCGGCGAGGACGACTGACGGTGTCGGCGGCGCATGTTCGAGTGAAGCGCGGCACCCTCCTGGCTGGCGTGCCGTGACGGTGAAGATCCGGCATCCCGAACTCTGCTTTCCCGCAGTGGGTGGCGCGCACGGCCGTCCTGGCCGGTTCAGCAGAGCCGAGTAGGGGCGTCCAAATCGAAGCCGCCGACGATCGTGGACGGCCGAGCTGAGCTGCAGGTGCTGACAGGAAGCGAGTGTCGCATTGCCGACAAACCGAGTTTCCGCGATGCGGTCCCTGACTGGTTGCGCTGTGCATCTGCCGCTGGCGTTGCACGCGCAGGGCGATCGATCGGCGACCAGAGTCGGTGCTCGATTGCGGCGCCGCGCGCCGGTGTGATTCCGTGCGTGGCGCTGCTGCCCGGAGGTGGCGGTCTCGCCGAAGGCAGAAAGCGGGACGACGTCCGCACCCGCTGCCACCGACCGGTAACGCGGGCGTGAAGGCGCGCCGCCCCTGATGAAGCCGGGCGATTGCAGCAGCGGAAGCCAGATGCAGAAAAGGCGTCGCGCCGCGCCAACCCGACACGGTGATCGCTGCGGTGCCGCGAGCCTCCGCTCCCATGCCTCCGTCGAAAGCAGCAGCGCCGCGAACTCGCCGCTGAGCGCGGCGATGGCTCGCGGCGCCGAGGATCGGGCTCGGGTGGCAGCGGGCGGCGGCGAAGGCTCGAGGCGTCGGCACCGGCGCGGCGTGCCGGTGGTCTGCGGCGCGGGGTCGCGCTGCCGTCGATCGTGCGTCTTGGTTGTGCATCTCTCCTGTCCTGAGCCACCCGCTATTCCGCGAGTGGCGCGCGTGCGGCCGGCCGGGGCGCTGCGCCGACATCGAGCTTCCGCCACCGCAGCCGCGCCGACGTGCGTGCGTACCGGATGGCGCGACGATCACATCGCTCGTCGGTTTCGACGTTGCCTCGATCGCGCCGCCCTCGACGCGCTGCCCGCGCCGCCAGAGCCGCCTCGCCGCCGCCATCATCCCTCCGCAGGCCCCCGTGCGCGGGGCGCTTGGCGTATCGGTTGGGGTTGCGGAACCGTAGGGCTGGGGCTTAAGAGGCTGGGGACTGGCCAGAAGCGATGAGAAAGACGTGTATTCGGTGTGCCGCTGCTCCGCCCAGCTCTCGAGCCCCCAGCCCTGATTGCTCAGACGCTGGCTCAGTGTCGCCGTGGTAGCAGTCGCGTTCACCTCGTCCGACCGCTGTGGCCACCGCACCACGCGGCGGACGGACGGCCTGAGAGCTGACCTCCGGAGCGGCAGCTCGCAGAGGAATTCACCGATCCCGCTGACGACGTTGCCAGGCGGCTGTTCATGCAGGACGTCTACACGCCAGAGAACTACGGCGCCGAAGCGCCGACGAACCGGTTCATCCTACGCACCATCCATCGCGCGCCGTTCCACCGGAGTTCTGCCGCTCCTGCCGATTCGTCCAGCTGATCAGCGTCCGAGTTTCTCTCTGGTCACGGTGCCCACTGGTCCCAGCGGCACCGCCACGCCACTCGCCTTCGGCGACATGCAGCTGTTCGATCTCTTCACGGTCTTCCCCGATTGAGTCGCGAGACCGGAGCGTACCCTCGCGGCGGGGCCGCTGTTCGTCTTCCTACGGCGACGGACAAACGCGCCGGACAGGGTGCTTGCGGCAGGTCGGCCGCTTTCGGCGCCATCTACAAAGGATTGCCTGGACTAATTGTCGGCTTCCTGGTGCAGAACCCGATCTCGTTCGCCTACACCTCGCCGGACCGCGTGCCGGTCTCGACGCTGTTGGTGCAGCCGATCCTTGCGGTCTATCTGAGGCAAGGGCTTCTACCCCGAAGTCGGCCGATGCGACCTGGGCGACCAGCTGGTATCACCACACGCGACGCACCATCCCTGCTCAGCCTCGGGCTCGGTTACGTGTTCATCAAGGAAGGCTGGAACCCGCTCAGCCTTCGTCGTCACCGGAGTGGATGGCCTATCGCCAGTTCGCGCCGGTGACGGCGCAGACGACGGTTCCGGTTCGGAATGACGATTGCGTTTCAGGGTTGAGTCCTGGTGAGGAGGGGGCCGGCTGAGGCTGGGGCTGGTGGAAGAACTCCGGCCGCTTCTCGACTTCTCGATTCCTCCTCTTCTTACCAACCCCCGGCCGCCCAGTCCCCGGCCCCAGTCAATTGACTCAACCAGCGCTCTGAGAGATGACACCGCGCCGACGCTGGTGGGATCAAGGGAAGCTCGGTTAGATCGCCGGCGCGGCCCCCGCCACTGTATCAGGAACGAAGCGCAGCGCTTCGCGCACCGTCCACCCGACGGGAGCGCCGCGAGTAGGAAGCCGGAAGCCGAGGATACCTGGCCCAACAGCGCAGAAGTTCGGAGTCCTCCGGGGTGTGAGGGCGAGACAATGAGCGCAGAGTTCTACTCATACCCGGGGCGCAGTCGCGCCGCCGGGTTTTACTCAGGCGCGCCCCGACGCGGCGATACAAAGCCGCGTCGGCACCGCTCTCCAGTTCGTCATGCGTCATGAAAGACGCTGCAAGCCCACGCGACGCGTGTCTTGCCGGATCCGCTTGAGGCTGTTGCTGATGAGCTTTGCTGATCCTCTGTCCTCTCTCCCGTCTCCCGACTCCTGACTCTCTCGTCGGCCGCCGAGCCGGCGCCCGACGCCACCATCGTCGTCTCTCGCCGAGCCGGTGAGCGCAGGCGAGAAGCACGCCGACGACTGCAGCCTTCGACGTGCACCGTCACCAGCCAGCCAGTACGAAGGGCAGTTCGAGACGCGGCGACCAGCGTCCTGGGCCCAAGCGGTCAGCGTGCAGGTGCGCCGCTTCGGCGGACTCGGCGCAGCTTCAGCGCGCTCTTCGATCCGCAGCTCGAACCCGAGGCAGGGTGCGCTTCACCTCGACGGCATCCCGCTGACGACGGCCGGGCGCGACGTGATCAACCTGCGCCACCCCTGCCGATCGACAGCCTCGAGCGCTTCGAGATCTACCGCGGCGCCATTCCGATCGGCTGGCGCCGACGCATCGCCGGCGTCGTCAGCATGGTCACCAAGCGCCGACCGTCGAGCCGCACACCGAGGTCTCCACCTTCTACGGCTCCTTCAACACGGTGAAGGCCAGCGCTTCCACGGTCAGAGTGTCGGCGGTTACGACCTTCTGGGCGGCGTCACCTATCTGCACACCGATGGCGACTTCGAGTTCCCTCGACAACCACGGCACCGACTTCGATCCGAACGACGCGACACGCGCGAGCCGCCCTCAACAACGTCTTCGATTCCGTCGACGGTCTGATCAAAGCGCGCAGAAACTCGACGATCGCTTTCCCTCGACTTCACCAGCGACAGCCGCAATGGTCGACCAGGAGTTCCGTCGCGCCGCGCCAACCTGGCGCTCGACACGACGTACAACGACCTGCGCTCTGAACTACCTGCGAGCCAATGGCCGCGGACTGCTCGACAGCCGTCTCGATCTCACCGGCTCGGGTCTATGGCGTCTGGGAGCGCCAGCACCTCAACGATCCGAACGGCGAGCTGTTCACCATCCCCTTCGACACCGAGAACACGACGACGACAGTCGGCGCCAATCTACTGGCGCCCTACTTCGCCAACGAGTGGAACACGGTCGCAGTTCGTCGAGCTCGAGTTCGACCGCTTCCAGAACGTCGACCAGACGGCGACGCCGAGCGAGCTGCCGGGGCAGGAGCGCCTCAACGCCAACCTGGCGCTGCAGGACGAAGCGGGATTCTTCGACGAGCTCATTTTGGTGGTGCTGGCGAGTCCACTACGCGCATCCCCACCGACAACATCTCCTGCCTGCAGTTCTGCCGTCGGGAGTGCCGACCGGGCCGCGCGAGACGCCGGGGAGCGACTTGTGGAGCCCCTCGATCGGCGCATCCTCGGTGCGGCCGCTCGTCAGTGCCGTCGAGGCCAACTTCGGCCGCTATAATCGCCCGCCGAATTTCAGCGAGCTCTTCGGCACGCGAGGCTTCGTGCACGGCAATCCCAATCTGCAGCCGAAACGGCGCGCAACAGTGACGTCGGCTTCGTCGCCAACGCCGCCAACCTCGGCTGGCTCGACGAAGCGCGACTCGGTACGCCTACTTCGCACAACGAGATCGACGACCTCATCGCGCTGACGCCAGACCTCGCAGACCTCCTTCACCTTCGTCAACTTCAGCTCGGCGCGGGCGCAGGGATCGGAGCTGAATCTGCAGACGACCTGGAAGAAGCACCTGGGCGTCATCGTCAACTACACCAATCAGGACACGACGAACCTCGAGGAGACGTACTTCGGCAACCGGCTGCCGCCGCAGGCCGACAACGAGGATAGTATTCGCGCGTCGAGCTGTTCAGCGCCCTGAGGCGGCTCTGCTTCGAATGCGATCTGGTCGGCGGCAACTCGCCCACACCGTCGAACTTCGAGGCCGTCGCCACGCGCGCGACGTTCAACCTCGGCTTCGTCGTCAACGATTGCTCCGCTGGCTCGCCGTCGGCTTCGAGGCCGACAACTTCACCGGCACAACGAGGGTGCGCGATCTCCTCGACTTCCCGCTGCCGGGACGGAGCTTCATCGGCAGTGTTACCGCGAGGTTCTGATGACGAAATTGTCTCGGCATCCACCCAGGGCTGGGCAGCGAGGCCGCTCGCACGAGATGGAGCGCGCGCGCTCCGCGGCGCATGGCGGTGCGTAGCACCGCCTGGGCAACGCTTCGCGTTGCGGTGCGCACCGGGCGGCGCTCCATTTGCGGCCTCGGTGGTGAGCGGTTGCGAAAGTTCCGTCCGCGGTGGGAGTCCTCGGACTGCTCACTGTTGCCCTGATACTGGTCAGCACCGCTGCAGGCGCGCTGCTGGTGGGCGACTGCAACGGCGACGGCGTGGTGACCACCGACGAAATCGTTTCCGTGGTCAGCGTCGCGCCTCGGCCACGCGGCAGCCGACGCCTGCCCGCCGGCCGACACCGACTTCGACGGCGAGGTGAGTGCCGCTGATCCCCCGGCCGCGGTGGGCGGCAATGCGCTGGCCGGCTGCGCCGCGGAGGACCACACGGCCTTCATCGTTGCCACCGACTACCAGACCGGCTCCTTCGCCGCGGTGACGCTCGACGCAGGCGCGGCAGGTCGAGAGAAGGCGAACGCGCAGCGACGGCTGCACAGCGACGCGCGCGGTGGCGCGCGTCCACGGCGGGCGAGTTATTCAGGCGTCAATCGATTCTTCGGCGACAATATCCAGGTGCTCGATCCGTCAGCCGGCTTCTCCATCTCTGGCAGTGCTCGACCGTGCCCAAATCGGATCCGCGACATCGCCTTCGCCAGTCCGACGAAGGCCTACATCAGCCGCAATCGCGAGAAGGTTCTGTGGATCGTCGACCCTCACGCGCCGCCGGGCTGCGACGGCTTCAAGATCGGCGAGATCGATCTCTCTTCACTCGCCGACGCCGACAGGCTACCCCGAGATGGATCAGATGGCGCTGGTCGGCGATCGACTCTACGTGCTCATCCAGGTATCTCGACCGCGCCCAGATGCTGATGAGCGCCGGCCCCGGCCGCATCGCGGTGATCGACACGAGCAGAGCGAGCTCGTCGGCGACATCACCCTCGCAGCGGCGGCGAGCTCCGCTTCGCGCAGACAGAAGGGGATCCCGGTGCGCGGCGACAAGCTCGTCATCAGCGAGACGGGGCGTTATCTCGAAGGACGGCGGCATCGAGTTCGTCGATCTCGCCTCGCAACAGGCCGAGGGCTTCTTCATCAGCGAGGAAGATCTCGGCGGCGACGTCACCGACTCGTTCTTGCTGTCGGATCATCTCGGTTACGCCGTGGTCTCCGGCAGCGACTTCGAACTCGCTCGTCGCCTTCTGGTCCAACCGCGCGCCAGAGTGACGAAGACTCTGCTCAGCGGCAGAGTTCATCCCCGACATCGAGGTGAACACGCGCGCGGCGAGCTGTTCGTCGCCGACCACGCCGCCGGAGCCTCGGGCCTGCGCGTCTTCCGCCGCTCAGCCGAGCGGCGGCAGCCGCTCAGCGAGCGTCTGGACACCGGCCTGCCGCCGTTTGATATCGTCTTCTTGAAATGAAGCGGGTCTGGGATCGAGTGGGGCCGTATGCGGCAGACGGCGGACGGCGGACGGCGGACAGTAGATCTGTGCCCATTCGGGCCTTCCGCTTATTGCTCTGGTCTCCGTCCGCCGTCCGCCGTCCGCCGTCCGCCTGTTTGCCCTCCTCCTGCTCCTCACCGCGACGCGCTCGTCAGTCCGGCGTCCGCAGCCATGCGCAGCCATCCTCCCTGGCTCCCTCAGGTGACCGAGACGCTCTTTGCCCTCGGTGTGCAGCAGCGGAGTCGTCGGCGTATCCTACCGCGACTACTACCGCCCGAGGCGGCGAAGATCGACAAAAAGTCGGGACCTTCTCACCCCCAGCGTCGAGGTGATCCTGGCGAAGCGCCCCCGACCTGGTGATCGCCGTGCCCAGCCCCGGCAATCGCGCTCCCGTCAGCGAGTCGCTCGAACGGGTGGGATTGAAGATCCTGGTCGTCGATCCCGAGACCATCGCCGGCATCGAGCAGGCGATGCGCCAGCATCGCCGGATGCCATTGGCCGCGCCGAAGCGGGGCGCGAGCTGGTGGCGCGCGTCCGCGCAGTCCCGCCGAGACTCGAGCTCGGCTCTCGAGTGTGGTGCCACGGCGGACGCTGATGGTCGTCGGGCACAGCCCGCTGGTGGCGTGTGGGCCACGGCGTGTGTCTCGATGAGTTGATCGGCATGGCGAGCGGCGTGGGCATCGCCGCCGACGCCAGCGGACAGTGGCCACCACTTGAGTCTCCGAGTTCGTTCTGGCGCAGGCTCCCGAGGATGATCATCGATACTGGCGATGGGCAGCGAAGAGTCGGTCGGGCAGGGCGACGCGCCTCTGGCGCGAGCTCCGTCGTCGCTGCCGGCGGTGCGCGACAAGCGCGTCTACGCCTACCGCGACTACACCTTCCCGCGTCCGGGCCGCGCGTCGTCGAGGCGCTCGCGAGCCTGGCGCGGCTTCATCCACCCCGAACGGTTCGGCAGGCGACGCCGGGTGCGGAGTCTCTCGCCACGCCGTTGGGACACCGCGAGGCGATGGGCGACCGCTCATGAGCAGATGCGCCGAGGGCCGCGGTTCTGCGGCACCTGACGCCGCGGCGCTTTGCCAGCGTCTCGGCGTTGCTCGTCGTCGCGGCGCTGGCGACGGTGGTGTGCGCGCGCTGATCGGGCCCGGACCGTCCACCTGCGCAGCGCCCTCCGAGGGCGTGGGTGTCGACCACGTGATCCTCTTTCAGATCCGTCTGCCGCGTATTCTCCTCGGCATGCCGTCGTCGGCGCGCTCTCGGGGCATCCGGGGCGGCGCTCCAGGCGCTGCTGCGCAACCCACTCGCCGAGCCGGCACATCATCGGCCGTCTCCGGCGGTGCGCGCACTGGTGGAGTGCGACCCTGCTGCTGGTCGGCCGCACGCCGGTCACCGGGTGTCCTGCAGCCGCTCGGTGCTTTCGCCGGAGCGCTGCTGGCGACGATGCTGTTGGTTCCGCCTCGGCACGCTGCACGGGCGGCTGCATCTACGCTGTTGCTCTCGCCGGAGTGGTGTGCAACAGCGGTGGCGAAGGCGCTGATCATGTTCATCAACTCGATCGCCGACTTCTATCAGGCGCACGGCATCATCTTCTGGCCCGATGGAAGCCAGCGACGCAGGGAGCTACAAGCTCGTCGGCGTGGTGGCGCTGTACGTCGCCGTCAGCTTCGTGGTGCTGGCGGCGCAGCGCGCGGCGGCTGAACGTCCTCCAGTCTCGGCGACGAAGAGGCCCGGCACCTCGGCATCGATGTCGAGCGCACGCGCCGCATCGCCCTCGCCGGCTCGGCGCTGCTCGTCGGCGCCGTGGTCGCGTGTGAGCGGCATGATCAGCCTGTCGGTCTGATGCAGTCTCCTCATGGCGCGGCTTGCTGCTCGGCTCCGACAATCGCCTGCTGAGTGCCCGCGTCGTCTCGTCGGCGGCCTCGGCTCTGGTGTGGGCCGACACCGTAGCGACACCGCGCTCGGCAGCCGGAGCTGCCGGTCGCTGATCACCGCGATGTGCGGCGGCCTCTCTTCAGGTTCGTCTCGCGCCAGCGCAGTCGGGCGGTGAGCACCGAGTCGTCGCCATGAGTGCCCCCTCGATCCCACACAGCGATCGGTCCGCCGTCCGCCGTCCGCAGTCGCCCTTCCTCGAGGCGCACGACGCACGGCTTCGCCTACGGAGCAAGCGCCTCAGCGGTCGACGGCGTCTCACTCTCACCGGTGCGCGGTGGCGAGTTCATCACGGCATCATCGGCCCCAACGGTTCGGGCAGTCGACGCTGCTGCGCCTGTTGAGGCGGACTGCTTGAAGCCGCAGCGGGAGCGGTGTGCGCCTCGACGGCCGTGGCCGCTGGCGGAGCAACCGCGTCGCCGCTGGCGCAGCGGCTCTCGGTGGTCACCCGAGAGCGCGCTGTCGACTTTCCCCTTCTCGGTGACACGAGGGTGGTCGTTGATGGGACGCGCGCCGCATCTCGGCGGCGCTCTGTTCTGAACCCGCGCGACGATGGAGATCGCGCGGCGCGCTGGCGCGCACGCGGGTGCTGGACCTCGCCGATCGCTTCGTCGGACGAGCTGGGCGGTGGCGAACGGCAGCGCGTCATCCTGGCGCGGGCGCTGGCCCAGGAGGCGCCGATTCTGCTGCTCGACGAGCCGACGGCGTTTCTCGACATCCGCCATCAGGTCGAGGCGCTTCGATCTCCTCCGCGATCTGCGCCGCGACGGTTACGCCATCGCCGCCGCGATTGCACGACCTCAATCTGGCCGCCAGCACACTGCGATCGCCCGCTGTTGCTCAAGGACGACCGTCCACTGGCGACCGGCGCCCGATCGAAGTGCTGAGTGCGGCGCACCTCCGCGCCGCCTATGAGGATCGAGGTCGAAGTGAAACCACGCAGCCGAGCGGAGGCGCGGTGCGATCTCCGCCGCTCGTTGAGGCGCAGTCGCGGCGGCGGCGAGGAGTCCGACTCGTGATCAGACGCGGCGATGACCTCCTGCACCGGCGGATGGTCGCCGGCTGCCTGGCTGACGTAGGAGTACGCGGCTCAGCCGTTGCCGGGGCGGAGAACGAACGCTCCGCCTTGCTGAAAGAGGTCGCCCTGCGTCGCTCCTGGCGCATGCCGGCGCGATAGGCGGCGCAGCGAGTGCACCACACGCCTTGGGCTTGATCGACACAGATGCCTGCGCGTTCGGACCGGCGGCGGCTCTGTAGGCTTTCTGTTCCGGGTCGACGAACGCCGGGCTGCTGATGTTCTGCGCCTTGCAGAAGTCGGCGGCGTGTTCGGGTTCCCCGCAGCCGACGATGACCGCTCAGCGCCGCTGCCGGTGAATGCTGGCGAGCGCCTGGCTGAGCCCGTGCGTGCTCCGCGGCAAAGCATGCAGCCGAGCGGCGCACGAAGGCGAGGACGACGGTGGTGCTCGAGCCAGAGATAGCCGAGCCGCACCGGCGACCCGCGCGAGATCCAGCACCTCGATGTCACCAGATCCTCGGCCCGCACTCGCTGGGCGCGGGGTCTACTCAGTCTTGGCGCGGCGTCAGTATCGGTGGTGAACTCCGCCGCCTCGCGCAGGTCGGCAGTGTCGAATCCCTCGGTGAAGGGAGCGCGCTGGCCGAACCGACCAGCCGGCGTGCGGTGGCTCGGTCGCCACGGCGCTGGTGCAGGCGCGCCAGGCCCATCGCCGCACGCAACGCGAGGGACGGCGAACCTCCGCGGCGCGCCGTGCGCAAGGCCGTGGTCAGGCTGCGCTCGGCTCTGCCGTTGCGGTCCAAGTGGATCAGCGCCGCAGGCTGGCTCGCCATCGAGGCGGTAGGCCTCGGAGGCGACATGGCGCTCGCCGTTGGTGCGAAGCAGGCGCATGGCAGCTTGTCGACGACGGCGAGGCCCTCGTCGACGGCGCCGGCGCGCTCGCAGCGGATCGCCAGCAACCAGAGTTGCTCGATCTCGACCGCCGCCGGCAGCGCCGATGGAGTCACGGCGCCTGGCGGGGCGATCGAGCCCTCCGCGTGCGTCCGAGGTGCGCCAGCGCCACCGCGCATCGACGTTGCGACGCTCTGCCAGAAGAGCAGATCGTGATCGCCGGCGACGGCCAGCCATGCCGTCGGCGAGTTGTAGGAGCGCGCTCGCCGTCGCGGCGGAAGGATCTCTCGGCGATACGGGCAGTAGCACTGCATGTCAGAGCCAAGCTGAAAGGATGCTTCCGCCGGTTCGCCCCAGGCGACGGCCCCAGTCATCCTGCCCGCGGCCCGATCCGGATGACCAGGCGACCTGCCATTCGGTCCGCGGCGAGATGGCCGAGCGCACGCACGCCGACTGGATCATGGCGCGCTGGGGGGCGCGGGCAGCGGCGACAGGTGTCATGCGGTCCGTAGTCCGGCGAGCAAGGGCCTCGGTGGAGGCGACTCTCTGCCTGCCGGTAGCTCGCCGCGGCGCATCAGCGAGCTGCCCACGGGCGTGTCGGGCGTCAGCTTCGAGGGGAGATGCGCTGGGTCGCGTGTCCTGCGCCAGCGACTTGCGGAGCACAACGCCCGCTGGGCGATGCTCGTAGGCCCGGCGCAGTTTGCCCCGCGCACGGCGCGTAGAAGGTGTTGCGGTCCTTCGATGACAGTCGTGAACAGGTCTGAAGTGTTGGTCACCGATGCGCCGGCTCGGGGCGATGGGCGCGAGCGAAGAATCTGCGCTCGACGGCGGGGCGGCGAAAGCGCTTCGCGGCGTTCCGTGCAGCGCCGGGCCCGACGCATCGCCAGCAAGCGGTCACCTCTGCTTTCGCCGTGCGTTGGCCTCGATCCGGGAAGGTGCTCGAGGATTGGAGCAGGTGCGGCTTCGAGAAATTGATGCGCGGCTTCGCGGAAAGTGTCCCTGCGCCGAGGCCCGCTGCTCAGCCTGAGCCGGAGTAGCCGAGGGCTCGGCCGTGATCCGCGGCTCGGGCCGAAATCGAGCGGCGAGGCCTCGCCGGCGATCTCCGCGGCGCGTTCTCCGAGGAGGCGACTCCAGGGCCAGTTTTGCCGATCTGCTGGTGCAGAAAGCGCCGGCGCAGCGCTTCGCGCCGACGCGCATCGTAGAGCGTCCTGCCGGTAGAGACTCGTGAAGGAAGCGGAAACTGCGGCCTGCCATCGAGCGCCGCGCCGGCCGGCGTGAGGCTCCGATCGGTGTGGCTGGCGGGCGGCGAGCGCCTCGAAAGAAGCGCCTCGACGCCGCACCGCGCGAGCCTTTGCATCACGCCGCGGCCGCGGCGCGTCGAGGAGAACATCCACTTCTACCGCGCTGGCCGCTTCGAGCGTCACCGCTTCCTGGTCGCTGAGGGTGCTGAGGGTGCGTCGATCATCTACTGGCGCAATCCCTGCGGTATCTGCGCCTCCAGCTCGGCGGGCGATCCGAGCGGAGGCTCCAGCCCACGTTGCGGTCGAGCGGCGGCGGGCGCCCGCTGGCGTTGCAGGTGCGCCGCCGCCCGGCGGCTCAGGAAGAGAAGAGTGCACCACTCAGTCTGTGGCGGTGCACGGCAGAAACGCGCCAGATCACGCTGCTCGCTCGGCGGCTCCACGGCCGAGCCGTCGAGTCCGGGGGAAGTGAGCCACGAGGAGATAGAAGCTCGACGTCGGCAGGACGGCTTGCTGGCTCGAGAAGCGATCTCGAAGCCCAGATTTCTCTGCGCAGATTTCGCGCCCCGGCGTTTTGCGAGGGACGGCTCCGGACGCGGCTACGAGCGGGCGGTGGGTGGCGAAAGGATCAGGAGCTGTGCTGGTTCGCGGCGACGCGAGAGCGCGCCGATCCAGCTCAACGATCGAGGTGTCACTCCAGTGCAGATCCTGCGAGGAGGAGAAGATCAGCGGCGTGTCGGCCGTCGGCGCCTCGGCGAGCGCCGCCTGGCGAGTTGGCGTTGGGCGGACGATTCTCCCGTGAGCTGCTGGCGTCGCGGTCGCGCCACCGTTGCGGGTCGTGCGCCGTTGCCACGCCGGGCAGATTGCGACTGGCGCACACGGGGCGTGGCGCCGCAGGGCGGTCGCGACGCGCTCGCCCGTGGCGCTGTTGCGCCAGGCGCGCCAGAGCTTCGAGCACGGGGAGAAACGCTTCGCCGGCGCCGTGGCGCGAAACACGCCAGACCGCGAGCGATGCGCAGCGCGCCGCCGTGCACCGCGGCGGGTTGCGGTGGAAGGGAAGTGCGCAGGCGAGTGCCGTCTTGCCCATTCCCGCCTCGCCGCTGTCGACTGACGACCAGCTGGCGGTTGCCCCGCGCCGCGCGCACCAGCGCTGCGTTGCCAGGCGCGACAGCTTCCGCTTCGCGGCCGGTAAAGGCGGGAGTTGGAGATGAAGAGCGAGGGCCGAGGGTCGACTGACCCGCCGGGCGGTGCTCGAGAAAGCGGTGCACCTTGCCCACCCGTGGACGGTCTCGATGAACCTCACTCGGCGCGAAGCGCGAGTCGCGCAGGGCACGACATTTGTAGCTCGCTGATGCACGCGGTGAGCACCTCGTCGTTCACGTCTCCATCTGGCCAGACCGCAGCGAGGATCTCATCCTTGCCGGCCCAGTTCGCCACTGCGCTCGCTGAGGTCAGACGAGCACCTGGCAGAAGGTGCGCGAGCGCCAGTTCGACTCGCCTGCGGCCGCAGCGGACGCTATGTCGATCCGTGTCAGTGCTTCGGTGGGTCCGGGTCCGGCAGGTCGTCTGGCTGCACGCCAGTTCCTTTGCAGCCGGCGGCGTTGGCCCGGTCGCCGGTTGTCCAACGCGAGAACTCCCGGCCTGTTTCCGTCTGAGACTCCTGGCAACGGCAGGCCGAGCCTGGAGGAGGGAGGGCTTCAGCCAGTCGCTCCCCGCAGCGTCGTTGGCGGCGATAGTTTGGTGGATCCGGCCGTCCGCCGGAATACCGGCGCGCCGACTGGTCGGGTTGTATGCACAGAACCGGCTCTGCTAAATTCACCCTTTACTGTCTGTCTGGCGAGAAACTCACCGAAGCTTGTCTGGTGCCTGCCCGTTCACACACTCAGGCACACGAGGGATTGAAGAAAATCTCGTCGCTCACGGCGAGTTCGTGGCCAGCAGCGTCAGCGGATACGCTGTCTCGGGCTGGGGAAAGTGAGCTTGTTTCAAAAGGTTACGAAGGTCCGGGGAGAAACAATCAATGCCAATGCAGAAGTTTCCAGAAAGAGGTCCCCTTCCCGCAAAAACAAAGAGCGGGCCGAGTCCTCTGCGTCGGGTGGAAGGTATTCCGTCCATTGCCCGGCGCGACCGCCTGCGAGGCCTGGTGCGGCGATCTCTGCCGCTCGGGGACGTGAACGGCGCGGTTCTGCCCAGCGATCTGGCCGACGGGCGGCAGGTCGGAAGTCACTGTCCTGGCGGCCGCGCTCCGTGACGGCCTGCGCTACCAGATCCGCCGCATCGCCGGCCGGGTTGCGAGGGATGGATCGGCGCACACGGCATCTGCGTCCGGGACGCAGTCGCGAGCGCACGGCTGCAGCTGCGGTGGTGACTGGTGGATGAAGCTGCTGCACGTCTGCACCTCCGTAAACAGCTAAGAGGTGCATCTCTCGTCGCTCCGGGTATTCCAGCGTTCCTCTCCGGCGCCCGAGTGTCCTGGCTACGGAAGTCGTCCGTGTACAGACCCGATCCGCGGGCGAAGCGTCTACGGTGAGACCGTGCTGCCGCCGATCTGCGCCGGCGCTGGTTGTCAGGACAGCTTCTCTTCTTCTTTCAGCGCCGGCCAGGACGACGCCGCACCACGTCAGCGTCCTGTTTTTCATCGGCGTGCCCGAAGAGGATGCCGAGCACCTCGGCAAGCTTCTGGTGCAGCTCGAGGATTCGCAGCGCGGCACTCGGCGGAGGCGATCGCGTCCGACGTGGAAATTGCCCATCGCGCCATGGACGACGTCGGTGCCGCGAAGCGCCGAAAGCACGCGGGTGAGCAGCAGCTGGAACGCCCGCGGCGATTGCGCCGTTCGCGTCTCGGATCGGGAGTCGAATTCATCCTCCTCGAGCAGGCGCGTTCAGCGTCACCAGCCGCCGTGAGGCTCGAGACGGCGACAGCATCGAGCCGCCGGCTCTTCGCGACCCTCGGAATTGGCGGGGGAATGGGGCGCCCAGGCGGGGGTGAGGAGATCGCTTCCAGCTCGGGCTGAGCGTTGAGTCAACTTTCCCCCTACTTCGTGTTGGCCCCGATCGCAGTAACCATGACAGCTCAGAAAATCTCGTCGTATTTCGGTTCGCCAGCGATCGCTCGTCGTTTCTTCGCGCGTGGCGGTGGTTCACCGGTCGGCGGGAATGTTACTCCGCTCGCGAGCCTTCTGCGCCCGGACGGCCCCGAGGCGCTGAAGCTCGCCTCCTATGAGTGTGGCGATACCCGCCGACCGGCGGCGCCACTGGGTCAGGAAACCTCGGCATCCGCTATCGTACATCGACTGCTCTGGTCTTCCTGATCTTCGACGTCGAGGTGGCGTTTTATCTGGTGCCGTCGCGGTTGTCTTCCGCGACTGGGTGCTGGCGGGCCAGGCGCTCTTCGCGCTCGGCCGAGATCAGCGATCGTCTTCGTATTCTCGCTCTGCGTCGGGCTGGTCTACGTCTGGGTGAAGGGCGACCTCGAGTGGCTGAAGAAGGTTGCCGGCGGCGGACGGGCAGCGACCGCGCGCGTACGCACGCGAAGCGAGCGCGAGAACGGCCTGCGGAGGTGGAGGAGATCGCCATGTCGCTGATCAACTCGATTCCCGGAAATGGTGCTGACCACCAAGGCCGACCAGTTCCTCAACTGGACGCGCAAGTCGTCGGTCTGGTGGATGCTGTTCGGTCTCGCGTGCTGTGCCATCGAGACTGATGCAGACGCAGGGGCCGCGTGCGGACGTCGACCGCTTCGGCGCGGCGCCGCGCGCCTCGCCGCGCCAGTCCGGACCTGATGATCGTCGCCGGAACACTGACCCTGAAGATGGCGCTGCGCACCAAGGTGCTCTACGAGCAGATGCCGGAGCCGCGCTACGCCATCGCCATGGGCGCGTGCGCCGAGCTGCGGCGGTCTCTTCCAGCTCGCCTATTCGGTGTGCGACGGCGTCGACAAGGTCATCCCGGTCGACGTCTACGTGCCCGGCTGTCCGCCGCGTCCGGAAGCGCTCACCGAGGGCATCCTCAAGCTGCAAGAGAAGATGATGACGGAGAACTGGCTGGTCTCGTGCGGCACCGCGGACCGGCGCGCGTGAGGCGGCGTAGCGATACCGACCGTCGATCCAGTTCGCACATGGATAGCGCAGCGCAATCTACGAGCGCCTGCAAGGCGCGCTTCGGCGAACGTGTAGTCGGCGTCGAGCTGAGCGTGAAGGATCCGTTCGTCGTCATCGACCGGCTGCGCGATCGTCGAGATCTGCACGCTATCTGCGCGACGAGCCGGAGCTGCGCTGCGATGTCGCTCACCAACGAAACCGGCGTCGACTACAAGGACGCAGGGCTGCGATCGAGGTCGTCTACCACCTCTATCTCGTACCCGCATCGCCACTACGCCGTCCTCAAGGTCGCGACGCCGCGCGACAACGCCCGTAGCTGCCGACGGTGGAAGGGGTGTGGAAGGCGGCCAACTGGCATGGAGCGCGAGATCTACGATCTGCTCGGCGTCGAGCTTCACCGGGCACACCGATCTGCGCCGCCTGCTGATGCCGGAGGACTGGGTCGGCTATCCGCTGCGCAAGGATTTCGTCGAGCCGGACGAGTACCACGGCATCAGCACGCGGCGGGAGAGCCTGCTGCGCTGAGTGACGTTGCGACCACAGAGGCACAGAGGCGCGGCAGTGAGCGATCTGCGCCTCGGTGTCTGCGTTGAGTAGGTATCGATGAGCTGGTCGGATACGAGGTCGAAGTCGAGCAGGTCGGCAGACGGTCTCGAGACCGAGGAGATGACCCTCAACATGGGTCCGCAGCACCCGAGCACGCACGGGGTGCTGCGCTTCGTCGTCAAGGCCGACGGCGAGGTGATGCGCGAGGCGATCCCCGACGTCGGCTACCTGCACCGCTCGATCGAGAAGATCTCCGAGAAGGTCGGCTACCACGGCTTCATGCCGTACACCGATCGCGTCGACTACGTCGCGGCCATGTTCTGCAACCAGGGCTGGGCGCATGGTCGTCGAGAAGCTCGGCCGACATCGAGGTGCCGAAGCGCGGCGAGTACTGCCGCGTCATCGCCGCCGAGCTCAACCGCATCGCCAGCCACTCTGCTCTCGGTCGGCACGATGGTGCTCGACATCGGCGCGATCACGCCGTTCTTCCACGCCTTCCGCGAGCGCGAGAAGATCAACGATCTGCTCGAGGAGCTCTGCGGCGCGCGCCTCACCTACAACTACATGCGCATCGGCGGCGTCGCCTGGGATCTGCCGCCCGGCTACGCGACGAAGGTCATCGGCGTTCCTCGACCGCTTCGAGCCGATGCTCGACGGAGTACCACGACCTGATCTCGGCGAACAAGATCTACATCGAGCGCTGCGCCGGCGTGGCGGTGATCAGCCCCGAGGAGGCGATCGAGCTACAACCTGGTCGGTCCGAACCTGCGCGCCTCGGGCGTGCGCTACGACGTGCGCCGCGACGAGCCGTACTCGGTCTATCCCGAGCTCGAGTTCGACGTGCCGGTCGGCGCCGCCGAGCAGTGGGTCGCTCGGGCGACAGCTACGACGCGCTACGCGGTGCGCATCCGCGAGATGCAGGAGAGCGTGCAAGATCCTGCGCCAGTGCTTCAAGCAGATGCCGGACGGGCCGGTGATCGCCAAGGTGCCGCGCAAGTTCAAGCCGCCGGCAGGCGACGCCTACATTCGCGTCGAGAGCGCGCGCGGCGACATGGGCTGGTACGCGGTCAGCGACGGCACCGAGTACCCGTACCGCTGCACAGCGTGCGCACCGGATCGTTCGCGGCGATGGCGATCATCGACAACGTCAGCCGCGGGCCTGATGCTCGCCGACCTGGTCACCGTGATCGCCAGCCTCGACATCGTGGCGCCAGAAGTTGACCGCTGAGCCGCGCATGCAGGAATTTCTCGACGGGCTGATCGCGCGAGGGCTACTTCGCCGGCGTGCCGACCGCAGATCGTCTACGCCGGTCGGCATCGTCTCGCGTCGGCGCCGTCGATCATCTTCGGCTTCGTGCTCAACGTCGCCGGCGTCACCACCTTCGTCGAGCGCCGCGTCTGGGCGCGCATCCAGTCGCGCATCGGGCCGAACCGCGTCGGGCCGCAGGGCATCCTGCAGTGGCTGGCCGACGGCATCAAGCTGCTCATGAAGGAGGACATCGTCCCGCCGAGGCCGACGCGCCGCTCTTCAAGCTGGCGCCGTACGTCGTGATCATGGGCTTCGTCGCCGCCTTCGTCGTGCATGCCGTTCAGCAGCGCGCTGATCGTCGCCGATCTCAACGTCGGCATCCTCTACATCACCGCGGTGACGTCGCTGGTCGTGGTCGGCATCCTGCATGGCCGGCTGGTCGTCGAACAACAAGTGGTCGCTGATCGGCGGCATCCGCTCGGCGGCGCAGATCGTCAGCTACGAGATTCCCGCCGCGGCTCTCGATCTTTCACGATCGTGCTGATCACCGGCACGCTGAGCATGCAGGGGATCATCGCCCGGCGCAGGGCTGGGCGCCGTGGAACTGGTTCATCGTTCTACCAGCCCGTTCACCTTCGTCGCCTTCTTGATTCTCTTCACGGCGCTGCTCGCGGAGGGAAACCGGACGCCGTTCGATCTGCCGGAAGCCGAGTCGGAACTGGTCGCCGGCTTCGTCACCGAGTACAGCGGCGCGCGCTACCTGTTCTTCTTCCTGGTGGAGTGGGGCAACCTCTACGTGATCATCGGCCGATCCTGGTCGACGCTCTTCCTCGGCGGCTGGCAGGTGCCGCCGCGTCACCGACAACGCCGGTCGCTGCTCAACGCTGCTGCAGTTCCTGACCTTCTTCATCGAAGTCGTACTTCGGCGTCATTCTGATGATGTGGATCCGCGCCACGCTGCCGCGCATCCGCGTCGATCAGCTGATGACGACCTGCTGGAAGTACCTGGTGCCGATGTCGTTCGTGAATCTTCGTCGGCACTGCGGTGTGGGTGGTGCTCGTGGCCGCAACGGCAGTCGCCCGGTCCGTATCTGATGACCGCCATGGGCTTCGCGCGTGCTCGGGTACTTCTTCTACCGCGTCGCGCTTCCACCTGCGGCGCTCGTCGTGCGGCAGCTGCTGCCTCAGCCCATTCTCCTGAGACGCGATATGACGAATCGCGTCGCGGAGCTATCTGCGCAACATCCTCGATACGGCGACGACCGATGTTCGAAGGCATGGCGGTGACGTGCTCGCACTTCGTGCGCAAGTCCGTCGACGGTGCAGTACCCCGATCGCGACGGCGCTGCGCGTGCAGGACACGCTGCCGTTCCGCTACCGCGGCATTCTCGAAGTCGACCTGGAGATCTGCACCGGCTGCCTGGCCTGCGAGCGCGCCTGCCCGATCGATTGCATCGTCATCGAGGCGTCGAAGGATCAGGCAGACGAAGCAGATGGTCCTGACGCGCTTCGACATCGACATCGCCAAGTGCATGTACTGCGGCCTGTGCAGCGAGCCGTGTCCGACCGGCTCGATCCATCACACGCCGGAGTTCGAGGGCGCCGACTTCTCGCTCGAGAGCATGATCCGCCGCTACGTCAAGGAACCGGTGGCGGCCTACAGGCCCGAAGAAGGTCGAGACCGATCCGGTGGTGGCGCCGATCCTCGAGCGCGGCATGCGCTACCTCGAGGAGTTCGCCGCGCCGGACGGCGGCGCCGCGCCGGCCGAGCCGGACGAGACCGAGAGCGCGGCATGACCGAGCTCTCCTTCTTTCCGATCGTCTTCTACCTGCTGGCTGCGATGACGGTCGGTCTCGGCGGCCGGCGTCGCGTTCTCCAACAACATCGTCTACTCCGCCTTCTCGCTGATGGGGACGCTGCTCGGCGCGGCCGGGTTGTTCGTGCTCCTGGCGGCCGACTTCGTCGCCGTCGATCCAGGTGCTGATCTACGTCGGCGGCATTCTGGTGCTGATGCTGTTCGCCGTCATGCTGACGCATCAGCGTCGCCGACGTGCGCGTCTCGAACCGCTCGTTCGGCCGCTGGCCGACGCTGCTGATCATCGCCGTCGGTCGGCGCGCTGATGGGACGCGCGCTGGCGATCACCAATTGGCATCAGGTCGACGCGTTGGCCGTCCGGTGCCGACGACCTACGGCATCGGCGATCGGCCTGCTGACCGACGTACCTGTTGCCGTTCGAGCTCGCCTCGGTTGTGCTGCTGGCGGCGCTGATCGGCGCCGTGGTGCTGTCGCGCAAAGAGCTCAAGGACGAGGAAGCATGAACGTCGGGCTCACGCATTTCCTCGCCGTCAGCCTGCTCGTCTTCCTGCTCGGCCTGTTCTGCGTGCTGACGCGCGCGCAACGCCATCGGCATCCTGATGGGCGTCGAGCTGATCCTCAACTCGGCCAACATCAACTACCTCGCCTTCGCCCGCTACAGCGCCGGCAACTACGACGGTCAGATCTTCGCCATCTTCGTCATCATGCTCGCCGCCGCCGAGGCTGCGATCGGCCTGGCGATCGTCCTCGGCATCTATCAGACGTTCCACACCATCGACGTCGAAGCGACGGAGACTCTGCGCGGATGAGAGATTTTTCACCACAGAGACACGGGGAACAGAGCTCGAGGACTTCGACGGCTTTCTCTGTGCCTCTGTGCCTCTGTGGTGCCAACAGCGAGACGCACCGATGCCTGAGGCACCAGCTGAGCTCATCAGCGTTTCGTATCTGCGCTGGATCGTGCTGCTGCCGCTGCTCGGCGCGATCATCAACAGGCTCGGCGGCGCGCTGATTCAGAAGGGTGCCGGCAAGCGCGCGATCAGCGCCCTCGCCTGCGTCGCCGGTGCTGGCTGGCGTTTGCGATCTCGGTGTACGGCTTCATGCAACTCGTCGGGCTCGAGCCGGAGAAGCGCTTCCTGCTCGACCGGCTGTTCACCTGGATCGCGGTCGGCAATCTGCACGCCGACGTCGCCTTCCAGCTCGATCCGCTGCTCGGCGGTGATGATCCTGATCGTCACCGGCGTCGGCGGCCTGATCCACATCTACTCGACCGGCTACATGCACGAGGAGCCGGCGTACTGGCGCTTCTTCGCCTACCTGAACCTGTTCACCTTCGCGATGCTCGACGCTGGTGCTGGCCGACAACCTGCTTACTGATGTTCGTCGGCTGGGAGAGGCGTCGGTCTGTGCTCGTGGGCCCTGATCGGCTTCTGGTTCACGCGACCAGGCGAACGCCACCGGCCGGCAACAAGGCGTTCATCGTCAACCGCGTCGGCGACTTCGGCTTCATGCTCGGCGCGTTCCTGCTCTTCTGGTCGCTCGGCCGGCATCGGCCATCCGACCGTGCTGTTCCGCGAGATCGCGGCGTACGCGCCGCAGCTCGAGGGCCAGCACTTCGTGGCCGGCCTCGGCTACGCGTGACCGCTGGTGACGCTGCTGCTCGTTCGTCGGCGCCACCGGCAAGTCGGCGCAGATCCCGCTCTACGTCTGGCTGCCCGACGCGATGGCCGGTCCGACGCCGGTGAGCGCGCTGATCCACGCCGCCACCATGGTCACCGCCGGCGTCTACATGATCGCGCGGCTCAACGTGCTGTTCATCGATGGCGCCCGACACGCAGATGGTCGTGCTGGTGATCGGCGCGCTGCGACCGCGTTCTTCGCCGCGACGATCGGCACTGACGCAGAACGACATCAAGAAGGTGCTCGCGTACTCGACCGTCAGCCAGCTCGGCTTCATGTTCATCGGCATGGGCGTCGGCGCCTACGCCGCCGGCGTCTTCCACCTGATGACGCACGCCTTCTTCAAGGCCTGTCTCTTCCTCGGCTCCGGCAGCGTGATCCACGCCATGCATCACGAGCAGGACATGCGGAAGATGGGCGGCCTCAAGCGCTGGATGCCGATCACCTACTGGACGTTTCTGATCTCGACGCTGGCGATCGCCGGCATCTTCGCCGCTGTCGGGCTTCATTTCGAAGGACTCGATCCTCTGGGAGGCCTTCGCCAACCGCCACCATTTCTTGTGGGCGATCGGTCTGGCCGGCGCGTTCATGACCGCCTTCTACATGTTCCGGCTCGTCTTCATGACCTTCCACGGCGAGTGCCGGGCCGATCATCACACGCAGGAACACCTGCACGAGTCACCGCCATCGATGACCATGCCGCTGGTCGTGCTCGCCGCCTTGGCGGCCGTGGCGGGCCTGCTCAACTGGCCGCTGGCTTTGCAGCTGCCCTTCCTGCCCGTCGCCGGATTCGAGACTTGGCTGCACCCGGTGGTCGGCAAGGACATCGCCGTCATCCACGGCGCGCTGCCGCACGAGGCGCACCACCTCGATCCGATCGAGTACGTCACCATGGCGATCTCGCTTACCGTCGCGATCAGCGGCATCCTGCTGGCGCGGCGCGATGTATCAGACCAAGCGCGCCTCGCCCGATCGCGTCGCCGAGCTCGGCGGCGGCGTGATCTACCGCACGGTGCTGAACAAGTACTACGTCGACGAGCTCTACCAGATGGTGTTCGTCGGCGGACTGCTGGCGTTGTCGCGGGCGGCGGCGTGGTTCGATCAGAACGTGATCGATTTCATCGTCAACGCCACCGCCACGGTCACGACGTGGGTGTCGTGGCTGGACGGCCAGTTCGACGCCTACGTCGTCGACGGGGCGGTGAACGGCATCGCCAGCGTCTCGGCGTTCTTCGGTGGCCGGGTACGCAGCCTGCAGACCGGCAGCATCAACGGATATCTCTACGTCATCGTCATCGCCGTCGTCGGCGTGATGGTGGCGCAGCTCTGGTGGGGGACGGCACCGAGCTGACGAGCTTTTTGGGGGCGCAGCATCGTCCGGCAGCGGACGCGGCCAGCGCGCGACGAGTGGAGTAACCGATGGGACACATTCTGACATACATGACGTTCTTCCCGCTGCTGGGCGCGGTGATCGTCCTGTGTCTGCCGCGCGAGAATCGGCGCTGATCAAGTGGGTCTCGGTAGCCGCGACGGTGCCGCCGCTGCTGTTGGCGATCTGGCTGTTCGTGAACTTCGATCGCAGCACGCCGGGCTTTCAGTTCATGCAGCAGGCGCCGTGGATTCCGAGCTTCAACATTCAGTACGTCGTCGGCGTCGACGGCATCAGCATCACCATGGTGCTGCTCACCGCACTGCTCTCGTTCCTCTGCATCTTCGCGTCGTGGGGCATCGAGAAGGGCGTGAAGGGATACTTCGCGCTCTTTCTGCTGCTCGACACCGGCATGATGGGCGTGTTCATCGCGCTCGACTTCTTCCTCTTCTTCGTCTTCTGGGAGGTCATGCTGCTGCCGATGTACTTCCTCATCGGCATCTGGGGCGGGCCGCGGCGCGAGTACGCGGCGATCAAGTTCTTCCTCTACACGCTGTTCGGCAGCGCCCTCATGCTGCTCTCCGATTCTGCGCCTTCTATTTCAACATCACCGACCCGGCGACCGGCCAGCACACCTTCAACATGATCACGATGATGAACCAGGCCAACCACTCCGAGTGGCTGCGCACGGGCGTCATGTTCGGCCAGTCCGTGCCGGTGATCATCTGGGTGGCGCTGTTCATCGGCTTCGCCATCAAGATTCCCGCCTTCCCGTTCCACACCTGGCTGCCCGATGCGCACGTCGAGGCGCCGACCGCGATCTCGGTGATCCTCGCCGGCGTGCTGCTCAAGATGGGCACCTACGGCATCCTGCGCATCAACTTACGGCATCCTGCCCGAGGCGACGGCCGATCTCGCCTATCTGTTCCTCGGCGTGCTCGGCGTGGTCAACATCGTCTACGGCGCGCTCTGCGCCATGGCGCAGAAGGACCTGAAGAAGCTGGTCGCCTATTCGAGCGTCAGCCACATGGGCTACGTGATGCTCGGCATGGCGGCGCTGACGCCGCAGGGCATCAACGGCGCCGTGCTGCAGATGTTCAACCACGGCACGGTCACGGCGATGCTCTTCCTGCTCGTCGGCGTGATCTACGACCGCGCCCATCATCGCGACATCGAAGGCTTCGGCGGTCTCGCGTCGGTGATGCCGGTCTACACCGGCGTCACGGCGATCGCCTTCTTCGCCGCGCTCGGGCTGCCCGGGCTCTCCGCCTTCATCTCCGAGGTGCTCGTCCTGCTCGGCGCGTGGCAGCGCTATCCGGTGCTGACCATCGTCAGCGCGACCGCGGTGGTGCTGACCGCCGGCTACATGCTGTGGACGCTGCAACGCGTCTGGCTCGGCAAGCTGAACGAGAAGTACGCCAACATCGCCGAGATCAACGGCCGCGAGCTGTTCACGCTCATCCCGCTGGCGGCGATCGTGATCGTGCTCGGTGTGTACCCGACGGCGATTCTGGATCTGATGACGGCGTCGCTCGATCAGCTCAACGGCGTCGTCGCCACTTTCCTCTGAGCGGGCGCGCGAGCCGATGAGTACAGGCGAGAGTCTCAGCTACATCTTCCCCGAGCTGCTGCTCGAGGCGACGATTCTCATTGTGTTCATCGGCCGACCTGGTGGTGCGTCAGAAGGATCGCCTCGGCGAGGTCGCGCTGGTGGGGATCGCGATCTCGCTGTTTGCGGTCGCCCGGCTGAGCCACGTCGACGACGCCTACCTGTTCCAGCCGCATGATCGTGCACGATCAGTTCGCGGTCTTCTTCAAGGTCGTGTTCGCGCTGGCCACCTTGGCGACCGGTGTGGATGTCGCTCGGGCTCGAGGAAGTCGAGCGCACCAGCCAGGGCGAGTACTACGGCATCCTGCTGTCGAGCGCGCTCGGCATGTACTTCATGGCCTCGGCGTCGAACCTGCTGATGGCCTACCTGTCGCTCGAGTTCGTCAGCCTGACCTCGTACGTGCTGACCGGCTCGCTGCGCCACAACCGCCGTTCCGGCGAGGCGTCGCTCAAGTATCTCATCTACGGCGGCGTCGCCTCGGGCGCGATGATCTACGGCATGAGCTGGATCTTCGGCCTCACCGGCAGCATGGACTACGCCGCGATCAATGCCGCGTTGGCGAGCGGCACGACGAGCTCGCTGGCGCTGTTCATCGCCATCGTGCTGGTGCTGGCCGGCTTCGGCTACAAGATCTCGGCGGTGCCGTTCCACATGTGGGCGCCCGACGTGTACACGGGCGCGCCGATTCCGGTGACCGCGTTCCTCTCGGTGGGCTCGAAGGCCGCCGGCTTCGCCCTGTTGCTGCGCTTCTTCTATCCGGCACTGTCGTCGCTCGGTGAAGCGGGCCGCTGGCAGGTGCTGGGCGGTGTCAACTGGCCGCAGCTCATCCTGGTGCTCTGTGCGGTCACCATGACGCTCGGCAATCTCGCCGCGCTGCAGCAGACCAACATCAAGCGCCTGCTGGCCTATTCGAGCATTGCGCACGCTGGCTACATGCTCATGGGCCTGGTGGTGCTGAGCGACGAGGGCTGCGCGCCGTCCTCTTCTACCTCGTCACCTACTATCTGATGAACATCGGCGCGTTCCTCACCGTGATGCTGGTCGCCAACGCGACCGGGCGGGAGGACATCGAGGGCTTCCGCGGTCTCGCCTGGCGCGGTGCGGCCGTGCCGGCGGTGGCGATGGCCATCTTCCTGTTCTCGCTCGCGGGTATTCCGCCGCTCGCCGGCTTCGTCGGCAAGTTCTATCTCTTCGCGGCGGTGATCAAGGAGCAGTACTACGTCCTGGCCCTGATCGCGGGAGTCAACAGCGTGCTCTCGCTCTACTACTACGCACGCATCGTGCGGGCGATGTTCCTCGACTTCCCCACCGGCGGCGAGACCGGCGTCGCGGTGGATTGGTCGAACGGCGCGCTGCTCGGCGTGCTCACCGTCCTGACCGTCGTCCTCGGTGTCTACTGGGCGCCGGTGATCGCGCTCGCCGACCGCTCAGTGCGCTTCCTGATGGGCTGATCTCGGGCGCAGCCGGCGCGCCGACCGGAGTCCAGTCGCGCCGAGCCGAGCGGCGACGCCGGCCGACGCGCGGGCGGAAGGGTGTTGTCGCCGCACGCGTGGAATGGAATTTCATGGTATCAAGGTGCCTACCGTGAGGAGATGACCATGGTGAGGGTCCACCCGGCCCACGACGTTTGCGACCAACCTACGACGAGGACGAGCGCCGCCCGTATCGCCGCGTCACGCCGGTGCCGATGAGCCCCACGGTCGGCGCCGAGATCAACGGGCGTGTCACTGACGCAACCGATCGACGGCGAGACGTTCGACGAGATTCATCGCGCGCTGCTCGAGTACAAGGTCATCTTCTTCCGCGACCAGGACATCACGCCGGAACAGCACGTCGCCTTTGCGGCGCGCTTCGGCGACCTGGAGGTGCATCCGTTCGTGCCGCACCGCGAGGCTATCCCGCGGTGATGGTGCTGCAGAAGAACGAGCAGATCGGCGGCTACGAGAACGTGTGGCACAGCGACGTCACCTGGCGCTTTGCCCCATCGCTGGGCTCGGTGCTGCTGGCGCGCGAGGTCCCGGAGGTGGGCGGCGATACGCTCTTCTGCGACATGTACGCCGCGTACGAAGGGCTGCCAGAGAAGGTGCGGAGCTCGATCGACGGCCTGACGGCCGTCCACGATTTCGTCCGCACGTTCGGCCGCATGCTGAAGCCGGAAGATCTGGAGAAGAAGCGGCAGGAATATCCGCCCGCCGTGCATCCCGTCGTGCGCACGCATCCGGAGACCGGACGCAAAGGATTGTACGTCAACGCGGCGTTCACCTCGCACATCGTCGACATGGAGCACGACGAGAGCGAGCGGCTCCTCGAGCTCCTCTACCGACAGGCGACGGTGCCGGAGTATCAGTGCCCGTTTTCGTTGGCGGCGCCATTCGATCGCGTTCTGGGACAACCGCGCCGTGCAGCACTACGCGGCCTCGGACTACTTCCCAAGCCGAGGCTCGATGGAGCGGGTCACCGTCGTCGGCGATCAGCCTCACTAGCGTCGATCTGACGAAGAATTTCACCACGAAGATCACGAAGCCCACGAAGGACAGTCCCTTCGAGAGCTCTTCACGTGCAGTCTTGAGCGTCATTGTTGATCGGGTTCTGCCGAACGCCCGGAAGTCCCAAGCTGATTCTCGCCTCGTGTTCTGCGTGACATCCGTGGCGATCTTTCTCAGGCTCAAGGCTAGGGATCGGGCAGATGAGGCGAGACGTATCGGCCTGCACGCCCGCGTCGCTCTGCGCGCAAAGGCGGGCGTCGCGCGCGAAATCGCTCTACGCGAGCTGGACGGTGCAATGCGGCGACGGACGCTGCCGCGACGTTCACAGGCTGGCTTTGTAGCCGTCGATCGCGGCGATCGCTGTTGGCAGCGAACCCGTAGTCCGCGCCGACATCGACGCCAACGGCACGTTGGGTCATCCGCGGCACCCTGATCATCGCAGCCCGTACGTTGTTGTCGAAGAGTGGACGCAGATGGGGACGGCGGTCACGACGAGCAGCGGCTACAGCGGGACGATCTCGCCGATGACCGGTGGCGTTCAGCATGACGCGCCCCCCGTCGATGATTCCCTGCGGCACCGACATGCGTTCGGGGACGGTCTCGGCTGATTTGGCCTATCGCTGACCGGCACCGAGCTCGATCCACCCGCTGTTCACGCCTGACGACCTGTATCGTCAGAATCTCGCTGGCGATCACCGGCTCGCGCTGTCCGAGCGGCACGATCGAGCCCGGCGAGGGGGTGCGACGACGGCAACACGAACGACGGCGATGGATGCGACAACACGTGTGCGGTCGAGCCGTGCTGGAGTTGCTCGGGCACACCGTCCGTATGCGCGCCGCTGCCTGCCGGGACGTCGTGCGGCGATGCCGACGGGATCGACTGCACCGTCGACGGAACGTGCGACGCCGCTCAGCATTGCGTTGAAACACCGGACTCGAGTCTCTGCGACGACGAAAACGCGTGCACTGTCGAAGAGTGCAACCCCATCGTCGGCGGCTGCGTGTTCCATGACAATCCCTGTGACGACGGAAACCCGTGCACGAGCGACAGTTGCCTCGGTGACTGCATGCATGCCCTGTTCATCATCCTCGATTGCAAGGCAGCGATGTCGTCAACGGCTGGTGATCAAAGAGGGCGCCAACGACAAACTGACGTGGAAATTCACTCACGGCGGTTCGACCACTCAGGCCGAGTTTGCGGATCCCGCGACGAACGCGACGTACATGTTCTGCGTCTTTGCCGGCACGGCCAATGCCTCGGTCGCATCAGCGAATCTCCGCCTGACGCCACACATTGGGAAGCGACGTCCAGGGCTCAGTTATCGAGGACAGCGCGGCCGCTGGTGGATGGAATCGCGCGTGAAACTGCTCGCGCAGCGATGCCGACGCCACCAAGATCATCCTGAGGAAAGGGTGCGGCACTGAACGTTGCCACGCCTCCCTACGACTTCCCATTACGGCCCAGTTGCTGAACCATCAGTCGAGCGTGTGTTGGAAGGCGACCTACAATCCATCCGACGTTCGCACCAACGACGCAGGAAAATTGAAGCTCAAGGCTGACTGGACCGTAACCGTGCCGAGCAAGCCTGTGAAGGCGTAGGTCCGGCGGTTGCGTGGCGCGAGTCCGTTTCTCGGCGGCCGCGCCGTGCGCACCTCAGGTGCGACGCCGGTCTCTTGCGTGGGGACCGATCCCCCCCGCCAACGCCGATGCAGGGAGGGGGCTTGCCAGGTCGCACCGGTGCGGCCAGGATCCTCGCGAGAGAGGACTCGACGTGATCCACAGGCTCCCTGCGGGCGATGGCCGTCGTCATCATTCTTTTGGCACTGTCCTTCGCTGCCGAGGCGCAGACGGCGGGGCGCAAGTTCGGCCGCGGCCTGGCTGGATGACCACGGCGTTTCTCGAGGTACCGGAAACATGGTCGAACAGACGCACAAGCGCGGTGCGGCCGAGGGAATTCCGCTCGGCTTCGCCATCGGCTTGGGCATGATCGTCCCGCGCGTCCTCGTCGGCGTCTACGAGGTTCATCACGGCGCCGTTCCCGGCCCCGCCGGGGTATCGGCCCATCCTGCAGCCCGAGTTCCCTTGGGACTACTTCAGCGCCGCCGGGCGACCGGCTCGACCGCGCGACGCGGCGGCACGTATGAACGACGGGCTAGGCGCTGGTAGGCGTCCGCCCGCGTTTCATCAGCTGCAGCGCTTCGATGCGGTCGCGGTAACGGGCGCGGATCTCCATCAACTCGCCAGTGCGAGACCAGCAGTGCGCCAGCGATGCGGCGGATCTCTTGTTCTTCGACGTCCGACACCAGGTCGTCGGCGGCGGCGACGGCGTAAAGACAATCGATCACCTGCTTCTTCTCCGCGTCCGTCGCGTGCGCATTGACCGCGCGATTGAGCACGTGTGCCTGTACCGATCGCAGTACTTCGAACTCCTTTGCGCAGGAGATCGACGATCAGCTTCGCTTCGCCATCGCTGATGTGCGCAAACTCGCACAGCTGCGCGGCGATCAGCATCGGCCTCGGCGGGCGAGATCCCGTCCTCGGCCTCGGCGACGCGTGCCAATTGGCCGGCAAAACCGGCGAGATACTCGAGGCGCTCCGGTCCGGCATTGCGCAGATGTTCCTCGAGCCGACGAATGAACGGGTCATCCGCGTTTTCGGGCGGCTCGAGCCGGGACCCAGTGAGGTCAGCAGAACGCGCAGTCGCATGAGCGACGGTGCAATAAGAGACAGCGCTCGCAGCGTCAAGCGCGTGCCGCATCCGCCCAGGCATCGTCGGCGCCTTGCCGGACGACGGCGGATGTGATCGAGCCCTGCCGCGATGTTCCCGCTCTACGACGACAATCCGACGCGCGGCTTCGCGTTCGTCACCGTGCTCATCATCGCGCTCAACGCTGCCGCGTGGTTGTTCGCGCAGGGCGCCGGGAGCGAGCCGGCATTGACTCATTCTGGTGTGTGTCTTCGGCTTGATTCCCGGCGAGCTACTCGGCCGATTGCGTCCTGGCACGGCGATCGAGCTCGGGCCCGACATCAATTGCGTCATCAGCCACCCCAATTGGTGGACGCCGTTCACCTCGATGTTCATGCACGGCGGTTGGTTCCACATCATCGGCAACATGTGGTTCCTGTGGGTGTTCGGCAACAACGTCGAGGACGCCATGGGACAGGCCCGGTTCGTCGTCTTCTACGTGCTGTGCGGGCTGGCAGCAGCGGGCCACGCAGGTGTTCATGAGTCCTGCCAGCGCGCTGCCCGATGGTCGGCGCGTCGGGCGCGATCGGCGGCGTGATGGGCGCCTACGCCATCCGGTATCCCCAACGCGCGCGTGATGACGCTCATTCTGCTCGGCTTCTTCAGCCGCACCGTCTGGGTTCCAGCGTGGGTGATGCTCGGCTACTGGTTCCTGCTGCAGTTCCTCGGCGCCCTGCCGAAGCTGGGTAGCGACGAGGGCGGCGTCGCGTTCTGGCGCACATCGGCGGCTTCGCCGCCGGCGTGGTCCTGCAGCTCATCCTCGGCGGCAGGGGCACTTTGCCGCCGCCCCGGGCGACGATCGCCGAGCGGTCTGACGAACCGATCAAGCGACGCGGTTTGCGCGGTGACAACCGCTGCGCGCGCGTGTCTCCGGCGTGCTTCCGTTCGGCGCTGCGGCCGCAGCGGCCGGGCGCGACTGTCAGGTGCGCTGTCACGATCGATGCGCATCACGTGATGGGTGGCCGTCTCACTTACGCAGTTGAATCCGAGACGCTCGGTACAGAACCCGCGCGCGTGTGTTCACTTTCAGCACCTGAAGCGTCACGCGGGAGAGCAGATCGTGAACCTTCGTCGATCAGGCTGCGGATGTAGGCCGATCCAATTCCACGAGGCCCTGAAAAGCGGGCAAGATCTCGAGTGCGTCGAGCGCGATCGCATCGGCTCGACGGCTGACGCGCGCGAACCCTACGTCGACGTCACCCCACTGGATGACGTCTATCGCCGATGGGTCGAAGTGATCGAGCGAAATGGCGTGCCTGCCACGACTCCTCCCAGCCCCACGTCGCATCCACGTACGGCTTCATGGCCGCGCTGTGGACCTGGAATAGCCAGTCCAGGTCAGCCGGCCGCGCCGGGACGCTGCGCCAGTGCGGACATCGCGGCTGCGGCAGCGGAATAGCGTCGCAGGCAAGCGGCCTATGCGCTCCTAGTCGAGCGGGCAGGGAACGGCAGCACGCCGGGGAATCGCCTGCACGAGGTCGCCTTCCTCGACCTGGTCGGTGACGGTCGCCGGCGCTGAGAAGTCGCTGGCGAGCCAGTCGCGCATGAGGACGCCGTCGACCGGCCGGCTGGCGTAGAGCTCCGGGCGCGGGCTGATGACGTGGATGTCCTGCGGAATCGCCGGCAGGAAGTACTGCACCCCGGGCAGCGCATGCGTCTCGCAGTACGGACTGCCGCATCTCGTTCACCCAGGGAGTCGATCGAGTCGAAGAAGGTCGTCGCGACCTGCGTGCCGTCGATCTGATTCGAGAGGATCAGGAACTGCTGCTCGGGGACCTCCTTGAGCCGCGGCGAGCGTCGCGGCCAGCAGCACTGGACCAACGCCGCAGTTGAAGGCAATGCAGTAGGGCGGGCAGGTAGTTGCGCGTGCTCCATCCGAACGGTGGGTTGTCGCCGAGCAGCAACACGCCGAGGTTGCCGACGCCGAGCACCTCGCCGTTGTCGAGCGCCAGGCCGGCATCGGGGTAGGCGGCGGAATGGATCCACTGCAGATCGTCGAGCAGGTAGTGATAGTTGTAGAGTCGTGCCGAAAGCCGCCGGCCGAGAAGCCGCCGAAGAGCGCGTGCAGCATGGTCGGCGCGGATAGCCGCTCCGCCGTCGTCCGGTTGAGCTCGCTCCACAGCTCGTCGCGCACGTAGCGCAGCGCCGCGCGCACGTTGACGCGCGCCGTAGCGGTGCACGGTGATCTCGGGCGAAATTGCTCGTCGCGCCGCCGCCGATGAACACGTCCTGGTTGCAGTAGCGGAGGTATACCTTGGTCCAGTCGGCAAACGGGCTGACGGCTGGATCGTTGGACAGCGTGCCGCTGGTCGCGGGCTGGTCGCGTCAGCGCTTCGAACAGATCCGGCGGGAGCGCGACGCGCAGTCGGCGACCGGAGATGCAGACGCCGCCGCCCTGCATGCCGACGACGACGTTGTCGACCGGCGCGCCCTCCGGCGCCAGGCGGAGCCAGAACGCGAACGTCGCTGCCGTCGCCGCAGCGCGTGCCGCACGTCGCGCTCGTCGAGGACGATCTGGACGTACTCGCCGCGCGGCGCGTTCATCAGCTCGGCGCGCGGTCCGCAGTCGAGCGTCAGCGGCGCATGAATCCGGATGTGCGTCAGCCGTCAGGCAGCGCACCTGGACCGCGACGCGCGCGGCGTAACTGGCGGCATCGACGGCGACCAGGCTCTCGCAGCGCCTGGCTCCGCACGAGATCGTCGACCTCGTCCGCGAGCCGCTGCTGCAATCGGACGCCGCAGCGTCGATCTGCGCCGCATCGCAGTGTCGCTGTTCAGGCAACCGCTGTAGCAAGCGCTGGAGTCATCGCGCAGCAGACGCTGGCGGCGCTGTGCGCGGCGCCGAGGCAGGTCGCCGCCTGCGCCGGTGCCGGTAGCGAGGCCGCCGCCTGCGGGCCGCCGAACGTGCGCGCGGCGAGTGACGCCGCGTCGGCGTCGACTAGGCGCGCTGCAACCGGTGCACGAGATCGACGGGGGTAGACTCGCGGCGCCGTAGCCGGCCGCGCGCACGGTCGCGGCGTCGCGACACGCGGGTATGACGGCGGCACGTCGATGCTCGTGCACTGCCAGCGCGCGATTTCCGCGTCCGGCGCGCGAGGCATGGGCACGCCGCTAGCCCAGGATAGCAGCTCCGTTGCGCGCCATGATCGGCGCGTTCGACGCAGCTGCGCAGGCTCCGCCCGCCGGCGGTGCGTTCGCACACTGCCGCGTCGACAGGCGCAGCCGTTGATGCACGCTCTGCATCCGCGCAGCATCAGCTCGTTGACGCGCACGTTGCCGTCGCCATCGCGATCGAAAGCAGGACAGGTCGTCGACCGATCGGGCAGCCAGAGGTCGATGTTGACGCCGGTGACGAGATCGTTGACCGTCGACGGTGCCGTCGGCGCCGCAGTCGCCGACGCATGCCAGCGCTTCGTTGCCGACGTCGATGGCGGCCACGGCGTCTCGCCGCCCAACACCCTGCCGACGTCACGACATCGGTGGCAGCCCGCCGATCCGAGCAAGATTGCCGTCACGTAAGTGCAACTGCAGCGCACGTCGCGTCATCGGAGATCTCCCTGCATCATGGTCGACGCTGACACACACCGCTGACTTTTGCCCAGCGCTTTCGAGCCGCGTTGATCCAGACGCCGCACGCGACTGCGCAGCAGCCAGAAGCCTGCCCACTGGCGGCGCGTAGCGATCCGCAGGACGGCTGACATTGACCACGATCAACAGGCGCGCTCCGCGCGCCACGGGCCACCCGCAGGGCTGGCCTCACGGAGGAGTACGCCTGCTGCGCCGGCGCGCTGCCTCGGTCGGCGGCTTGGCTGCGCCGTCAGCGACTGGCTGGCACCGGTTCGGCAGTCAGATCGACCATCTCGCCGGTGTCTTGCGTACCTCGAAGCGGTGGCCGCTCCACACCACCTCGTTGCCGAGGAAGGCGGCGAACCAGACGCGCCGTCAGCAGCAGGTCCTTCGGGCCGACGAGCAGGAGCTGCAGCCAGCGTGAGGTCGGTGTTGCAGATGCGTCCACGCCATGCGCGCCGGCGACCAGGTAGCGCAGGCCGATCACGCGTGCCGCTGGCGGCGCAGCTCAGCGGGCTGAAGCCGTTGTAGAGCACGTTGAGCAGCTGCCCAGAACGTGCCGTGCGTGAGGATGCTGCCGAAGTATCCGCCCGGGCGGTTGACGCGGTACGGTGCGCGCCCAGCGCAGCTGGTGGTCGAAGAGGCGCCGCCAGGCTGCCGACCGGCGAGCACGGTGTCGACGACCTCGGGCTGCAGCTCAGCCGACGTAGCCGCGCTGCGAGGCGCGGTAGCCGAGCTCGTAGTCGTCGGCGAGCAGGTTCGCGATCGGCAGGAAGCCGCCGATCTCGTCCAGCACCTCGCGGCGCATCGCGATGGTGGCGCCGAACGCGTAGCTCGACTTCTCGACCTTGCGCGCCAGCATCACCAGCGTCGGCGAAGTCGGTGTTGATGAACAGCGACTCCGACCAGGGTCGGCAGGCCGCCGGTGTTGATCGGCGCGGTAGATGCAGGTGACCAGGCCCGCCTGTGCGGTCCTGCAGCGGCTCGACGACGCGCGCCGAGATAGTTCGGGCCCGACGCGGATGTCGCTGTCGGCGAGCACGATGACGTCGTACTTGGCGTGCCGGTACATGTTGTGCAGGTTGCTGACCTTGTAGTTGGCCCCGTACACGCGCGTCGTCGATCACCAGCTCGATGTCGCAGCTTGGGAACTCGCGCTGCAGCGCGGCGCACCACGCTCGACCGCCGGATCGCTGCGCATCGGCGACCCGAAGATGAGCTGGAACGGTGCGGCGTAGCGCTGCCGGCAGAGCGTGCGCGAGGTTCTCGTAGAGCTCGATGTCGAGGCCCTTTGAGCGGCTTGAGCACCGGAGACCGCGGGCGCGATAGCCGCTGGCGGCAAGCGGCCGCGGCCGGAAGAACTGGCGGGCCGAGTAGAGCTCGATCACATAGAAGATCGGCAGAGGCGATCAGGCCGACGACGATCGGGATCTGCAGCAAACCGACGCTGGCCAGAGCGTCATCATCCACCCCAGCCCTCTGACCGGCCGGTCAGGCAGCGGTCAAAAAGCGCCGCCGGAGCGGTCCGTTTTGTGCGATTGTCGAGCTGCCCCGTTCGTATATGGACGTCCGAGGCCGAGTCAAATCACGAGGCCAGCGGGCGGAGTCACGGCTCGCGGTCAGAGGGCTGAGCGGTCCCTGGCCGATGCGGCGCTCGGGGCGCCGGGGCTCGAACGATATTGGCAGGCGGCGCGCAGGGCGAGGGTGATCAGCGTCAGGGTCGGATTGTAGCCTGAGCCGCTCGGCATCACGCCGCCGTCCATGCAGTAGAGGTTGTCGAAGTCGTGCAGCTTGCCGAACGCGATCGCGTGACCGACTCCGGACGGATCGTGCCCATGCGCAGGCCGCCGAGCACGTGCCGGCGAGCGCGGCGGGATCCGGCGGTCGGATCGATGAAGCCGAACATGCGCGCCGGCGCGGCGCATCGATCTCGACCAGCATCGGCTTGTAGTGCGCCGCGGCATCGAGCTCGAAGCGCGTGGTTCGAGGTAGGTGAGGCGCACGACCGGCAGGCCGAAGACGTCGCGCACGGTCGGATCGAGGTCGACGCGGATTGGTTCGCCTGCGGCGCGTCCTCGGCCTGCATGATCATCACCGCGATGTGGGCGTGGAACGGGCTCTCGACGAGGAGTCGCTTCAGCGTGACGTCGCGGGCGCTGGGATGTTGGCGGCGATGTCGAGCGACTGCAGCGACGACTTGCGCGGTGCCGATCGGTTCCGACGACGTGCCGAATTCGATGATGCCGCCGAGCGGCCGGTCCGGTCGGCGAGATCCGGTGCCGCCCTCGTTCACGCCGCGGAAATCGGCGATGCCGTTGGTGACCGACTGAGCCGCGCTCGCCGTGGATGCGCTGCTTGAAGATGCCGACGCCGTTGGTCTGGCAGGTGGAAGAGCATGTGGCGGCCGAGGTGAAACGCCGGCACCGTCGCTCGAGGCGAGATTCGACAACAACACCAGCCGGGCGCTCTCCATGGCGCTGGCGGCGAGGATGACACCGATCGCCGGTGGCCGTCTGCACCTCGCCCTGCGGATCGACGTACTCGACGCCGACGATGTGCCGTCCGGTGCCGTCGGTGAGCAGCGTTGCGGACGTAGCAGTTGAAGCGCAGCTGGCAGCGGCCGCTCGAGCAGCGCGGCGCGCAGCGTCGTCACCGCCGCCGAGCTCTTCGAATTGTTCGGGCAGCCGAAGCCGCTGCAGAAGCCGCAGCTCACGCACGGCGGCCGCTGCAACGCCGCGATCGGCGGGGTAGGGACGCGAATTGATCGCCGCCGGATAGCGAATGGGATGGTAGCCGGCGTCCGGCGCCCGCGGCGGAGCAGCAGTCGGCCGACGTACATCTCCGGCCGCGGCGGCATCGGGTACGGCTGCGAGCGCCGCGAGGCGAACGGATCGGAACCGGGCCTGGCGATCCCGACACGCCGGTGATGATCTCGGCCTCGGTGTAGTACGGCTCGAGCTCGTCGTAGGCTGAGCGGCCAGTCGATGAAGCTCGTGTCCGCGGGCACGAGCGACCGGCATCGCGCAGCGCCGAGGCGATGCGGAAGTCGACCTCGTTGAAGCGCGGGAACTTCATGTCGGCGTGGATCGTGGTGCCGCCGACGGTGCGGTTGAGGATGTTCACGTCCGCCGGTCCGGCTGTGGCGTCGACCGCGCTCGGCGGCGCCGCAGGTGCGCGGCTCGACGATCGGATCCTGCCGATCCCAGACGCGGATCGACGCTTTCAGCTCGTCGTTGCTGTAGCGCGGGACCGGCATGCCGGGCGTCGGATCGTCGAGGCCTGGAAAGTTGTTGTCGCCGGCCTCGATGATCAGCACCTTCAGGCCGGCGCGTGGTCAGCACGTAGCGCCGCGGCCGAGCCGCCGGCGCCGCTGCCGATGATGAGCGACGTCGAAGCGATCGAGGCTGGTATTGCCGAGAACGTTGGCGACGCGCAGGACGGCCGACCCATCGTCATTACCGTCGAAGCAGAACGGGCTGCGGAACCCTGATGCGCCGCGCGAGCCGCACGAGGACTGACGCGCAGGTAGCGACAGCGTGTCGCATGAAGCCGCGCGCAGGTCGCTCGAGGATGGTCGACAGTCGGCTTGTCGGGGCGCTCGCGATAGTCCTCGGATGGTCGCGTCGAAGATCGTGTAGCCGAGCGGCTGGCTGTCGCCGTCGAAGCGCGACGCAGTTGCCAACCGATGCCGTCGCGATTGCCGCCGTACTCGGGCGCGCAGCAGCGATGCCTTCGATGGTGTGGTCGACGAGCAGACGGCCGAAGGTGCTGGCTGCTGCGCGCTTGATGCGCCGTAACGATGGTGTCCTGCTGCGCCGTCGTCGAGCTCGTCGAACGGCGCGCCGAACTGATCTCGCGCTCGCTGCATCATCGCGCGAGCCTGTCGCGATAGCGGCGGCGCAGGTCGACGTCGGGCTGCGTCGTCGCCGAGCGGATTGTCCTGCAGCTTCGGGCACCGGCGGCGGCGCCGAGCAGGCGCGCCGTCCACGCCAGGCGCTGACGCGCGTCAGCGGCAGCGGATTGCGGAACGAGTTCGCGGGAAAGTTGGTCGACGGCGTGCCGGTCGTCGGATCGGGAAACGGCGTGCGACCGCTGAACGGCCCGCCGGCGAAGAGCGGATCGTCGCCGAATGCCGGTGGGCCTGACGAGCACGGTGCCGAACACCGAGATGCCGCGCGATGGCGACGTCGGCGGCATCGACGCGTGCCGTTGCCGTCGACGATCGGCGGCCGCGATCGGTCGCTGCCGAGCGCACGGATCACGGCGCTCACGTCGGCTGCGCTGGTGCGCCCGCGGTCCATGTTGACGTCGGCGCCGGGAAACACCGACAGCAGTCCCTGGATGTAGTCGGCAACGCCGATCTCGCTGCGCGCTCCGGCGCTGCGTCGCTCGGCACGATGCCGGGCGGTGACACGCGTCGACGACGCGGAGCTCGCCCGTACTGAGGAATCCCTCTAGCGCCGGTGCGCGTCGAGCGCGCGCGCCAACGCGTCGCGCGCGCAAGAGCAGTGCGGAGCGTCGCCGCGGCGGCGCTCTGCACGAATTGACGGCGAGTGAGAGCGATGTGCAGCCGCCGCGGCGTCGCGACTCATGGTGTTCGGTCTACTCGGGCAACGCTCGGCTTGCGGGGCGCGGATTGCGCGACGACGGTTGACGGACGCAGCCGTGGTCCGATACACAAACGCGCGTTTCATCGACACAACCGTCACAGCGGCGCGGCGCGCCGCCAGCAGGAGATTGCAGATCATGACCGACGAAGAGTTCGAGGCCAAAGTCAAAGCGCTGACGTTCTGGAGCGGCAAGAACAGCATGACCATCGAGGACATGGCGACCGATCCAGCCGGGTCTCGCGCGCCTGATGCCGGAGGTCGGCGCGCGCACCTGGAAGCTGTTCTACGCCGCCAAGGAACAGAACTGGCCGATGGCGTTCAGCAATACGTAACTGAACGAAGTACAA
>ERZ1370068.7267-contig-6197_pt1 | contig 38712 bp, 52 predicted proteins | sample MGYA00561227_ERZ1370068 | MGnify/ENA primary metagenome ERZ1370068 (study PRJEB38410, sample SAMEA6850437) | metagenome | study: Metagenomic assessment of the ecological functions of the soil: analysis of the soil microbiota associated with the...
TGTACTTCGTTCAGTTACGTATTGCTGAGATACGGCGAATCGTTCTCCGGACAGCGGGACCGGCGGCCGTATGCCGAATCGCATCGCTGCAGGCGCATATGGCGGTTCGTCATGCGGGAAGGGCTCGATGTCCGGCACGGCGATCGCGGGCCGCGGGACCGATGGGCGGAAGTCGCCGCGGTAGCGCTGCCCAGCGAATGTCGGGTCCCCGCGCTGCAGGAGGGCTTTCACCGCCGGCAGAGCCGCCGCGCCCGGGACCTGCAGCCGAGCCGGTGCGCCGAGGCTTACCGCAGCGCGAGGCATCGTCTCCACTGCGAAACCGACAGCTGCCGGGTGAGCTGCGGGGCGGAGCGGTTCGATATCTGCCGTCGACTGGTAAAGAAAGCACGCGGCGGTTCGCGCCCCAGCGCTGCTGCGCGGAACCGGAGGCCAATGCCGTCTCCGATGGCGGGGAAACGCCGAAGCGACACCATCCGGCCGGGAAGTTCCGCGGCCTTTCCCGCAACCGCGAGGTCCGGGTCATCGGCGACAGCTGGGCCACTCGATGCGCCGCGTCAGGCGCGCGCTCCTGGGCCTCAGTCAGTCGATCCGGCGCGCATCGCTGGCGCCTGGCCGCTTGCGGTGAGTGAAGCGCTGCGGTGATTTCTTGCGGATCGGACTGGCCCCGGGCCGACGCCACGCGGTCGCGACTCATGCGAGGCGCCGGGAAAACATCGCCGCAGCAACGTCGCCGGGGATTTGAGCGGCCCCTTGCCGGCCCATTGGATCCGATGTGGCATGGCGAGCGAGCCTGCCGCTCGCCGGTGTCGATGTAAACCGGTCAGCTCGCCAGCGCCGCGATTCCTCTCCGCCATCGTCCCCTCGCCGGCATCCCGACCTGCCGCGCCACTGGGATCGCTCGCGGATCCAGTCCTGGAAACCTGCGAGCACGACTTCGACGGACAGGATGCCCTGCGTGTAGGCGCCGGATTCGAGGCCGCGCTGCACGGACTCGGTCAGCACTTCGTCCTCCATCTGCACGCGCCCGTTCAGCCGCGCGCAGAAGAAGCGCGCCGCCTTCATCTCGCGGCGGTCATCCTTGAAGCCGAAGGAGCGGCACCGGATCAGCGTGCGGCCCGCGCCGAGCGGGAGCACGTGGAAGTAGTCCATCCACTCCGGGTAGATGTCGAAAAAGACGTTCGGGTACAGGCCGAAAGTAGGTCCAGCGCCGGCGCATGTGCTCCGGCAGGTTCTCCATCACCGGCAGGAACTTCGCGTAGCCCTGGGCGCTCAGGACCGCAGCGGCTTCTCCCGCATGTGATGCGACAGCCGCATCGTCCCGCCGGGGAAGCTCTCGCGGTCGTACTGCTGACTCCATCAGCGCCGACAGGCCCGGATGGCCCATGGGAAGTGATAGTCCTCGACAGTAGTTCTCGATGACGTTCTTCCAGTCGATCGCGAGCTCGTTGGTCCACGGCTCGTCGAGCGGAACCATCTGGTCGATCCTGGTAATGCGAAAGCTCCGCGACGTGCGGTGCCATGCGCTCGGCGACCGAGGGCTCCCCGCCTCTGGAAGCGGATGAACACCATGCCCATGAAGATCTCGAGCTCGATCGCCTTGAGGCCGTACTGGCTGCGGTCGAACTTCGGGAAGGTGTCCGGGGCGCTGACGCTGCGGTTCCGGCCGTCGAGGTGGTATGTCCAGCCGTGGTACATGCAGGTCAGGTGCTTCGCGCAGCGGCCGCGGTCGCCCGAGACCACCGCGTGGGCGCGGTGGGCGCAGAACATTGTGGAAGGCGCGGATCACGCCGTCGTTGCCGCGCACGACGAAGCCGCGCCGGCCGAAGCAACTCGAAGGTCACGTAGTCGCCGGTCTCCGGCAGCTCGCTCTGGTGGCAGACGACCTGCCAGGACTTGAGGAAGATATGCTCGCGCTCGAGCTCGTGGAACTCCTCGCTGTGGTAGGCCCAGCCCGGCAGCGTCAGCCTGATGGCCGGGTCCTTCGCGACGACGAGGCTCGATCGCGCCTTCGAGCGCGCGGGCGCGCTGCGCCTCGATGCGCGGCGCGAGCCACGGAAAGACGCTGCAGCAGGTAGGCGCGGCACTGCCGGCGCGCCGCTTCGCGATCGAAGTCGTCGCCCTCGAACAGGATGCCCTGCCACTGCTGGTCGATGAGCCCCGTGAGGCCCTGCGCGACTGCCTCGGCGTCCGGCCAGGCTCCATTGCCACGCGCGGAGATGATCCGCTTGCAGAGGTCTATGACCATCCGGCTCCAGGCCGCATCGCGCTCGCCGCAGATGCGCTGGTAGTCGCCGCGCGCACTGGACTCGGCGAGGAAGGCGTACCAGACCGCGATCTTGTGGGAATCGGAAAGGTCCCGGCCGAGGCTCGCGTCCACGATGCCGAGACAGCGCCGCGGGTCGTCCTCGCCCGCCTCTTCAGCGCACGCGCTGCATAGCGCCGGCAAATTCTTCCGACACCTCGCGCAGCGTCGCGAGCAGCAGCGCTTCTTGCTGCCGAAGTGGAAATTGATCGACGCGGCGGTGTGCCCGGCGGCGCCCGCAATCTTTGCGGAGCGGTGAGCTCCGACAGTCCGTGCTGCGAGATCGCGGCGACCGTCGCCTGGATCAGGTCGAGCTTGAGCCTGTCGGGCGGAGCGTCGCTGCCTTGTTTCGAAGTTCGCGGCCATCGGATTCTCCTGCCGGTGCGTCATACATTCTATCCCGGGGCGAGGCCGCCGACTCAATGACTGTTTAGTTTACTGAATAGGCATTCAAGAACGTCGTAACCTCATTGTCTTTGACACTCTATTTTTCGTTGCGTCCTCCACCCATCCTGCGATTACGCTTCCGCGGTGCCTGAATCGCGCTTCAGACTGATTCTTCGCCTCACCTCTCTCCTTATATGGCTCGCGCCATCTGCGGCCGCGCTCGCCGCAGACGGAAAAGCCCGCGACCTATGGCACGGAGATCCGCGAGCGACTGGATCACCCTGCCCGACGGCATTCGCCTGCTCGGCCGATCTCTACCGACCGACCGGCGGCAAGGCCGGCGAGAAATTCCCGGTGCTGCTCGACGTACCTGCCCGTACCGCAAGCACGAGGCGCGCGGGCGCAACTGGACGCTCTACTCGTATTTCGTGCAGCGCGGCTACGGTGGTCGCGGCGTCGACATCCGCGGCACCGGCAACAGCGAGGGCCGGCTGATCCCCTACGAGTACTCCGAGATCGAGCAGACGGACGGCGAGGTCGTGATCGACTGGCTGCTCGAAGCAGGCCTGGTCGAACGGCAACGTCGGGATGTTCGGCATCTCCTGGGGCGGCTTCAACTCAATCCACGATGGCGGCGCGGAATCCGCCGGCGCTCAAGGCGATCATCGCGGTCGACGCGACCGACGACCTGTTACCAGGACGACGTCCACTTACATGGACGGGATCATGCACCTCGACTCCTGGGAAATGAGCCATGGACCTCGACAACACTGCGGCCCGGAGCGCCCGACTACAGGATCGACGAGCGGTACTTTCGCGGACCGCTTCGACACCCGCCCTGGATGCTCACCTACAAGCGCGCGCAGCGCGACGGGCCGTTCTGGAATCGCGCACGGCGCTGCAAGACGCGCTACGACTCGATCCGCGTCCCCGACCTTCCTGATCGGCGGCTGGTACGACGGCTACCGCGACAGCATCCCGCGCATGCTCGAGCACGCTGAAGGCGCCGGTCAAGGCGATCATCGGGCGCCTGGCACCACACCTATCCCAACGACGCCGTACCCGAAGCCGCAGATCGAGTGGCGCCGCGAGGCGGTGCGCTGGTTCGACCACTGGCTCAAGGGCCGTGGACACCGGGCATCCTCGAGGAGCCGCGACTCGCCGTGTACGTGCGCGGTTGGCATCCGCCCGGCCCGCGTCTCGAGGACGCGCCGGGCGAGTGGCGCTACGAGGACGGCTGGCCGCATCGCGCGCATCCGCGAGCGCGTGCTTGTATCCGCAGCCGAACCACACGCTCGCTGCGCGAGGCGCCGAGCGCGCGACGACGCACTGAGCTACGTTACGTCCCGTCCGTCGGTTATCGAGGCGGGCGGGCCCGGTCATGTGGTGGGGCGACGTCGCGCCCGACCAGCGGCCGCACGGACGCATTCAGCCTCGTCTACGACACGCGACGCCGCTCGCGGAAGACCTCGAGATCCTGGGCCTGCCGCATGCGCACGCTCCGGTCGCGGCGGATGCGCCGCTCGCGCCAACTGGTTCGCGCGCGTCTCCGACGTCGCGCCCGACGGCACGGTGACGCAGGTGGCGGGCGCCGGCATGAACGGCGCCACCGCGAATCCGCGCGCGAGCCCGAAGGCCCTCGTGCCGGGCGAGGCCTTTCGCGCTCGAGATCGAGATGCACTTCACGTCCTGGGTCTTCCCGAAGGGCCACCGCATCCGGCTCGCGGTCAACAACGCCCAGTGGCCGATGCTCTGGCCGACGCCGGAGCCGATGACGACGGAGCTACGCGCCTCGGCGCTTCGCGCCTGACCCTTGCCGGTCGTGCCGTACGCAGAGCGTCCGGTGCCGGACTATCTGCCGCCCGCGCAGGATCCGGAATTTGCCGATTACGAGACGATCGACGCCGGCACGACCTCGGGCTATGGCGAGATTTCCTCGGTGGACCGCAATCCGCCAGACCGGCGTCGTCGTCGCGAAGGCGACGAACGACGGCGGAACGCGATTCCCGTGGGGCTACCGAGCAGGACCTTCGAGACAATCCGCTACGAGATCAAGGACGACGCGCCGGCCGATGCCAAGGTGCTCGGCACGCACCGCATGGAAGTCGAACTGCCGGGCCGAAAGCTCGTCTGGGACGCCGAGCTCAGCTTCCGCAGCGACCGAGAGAATTTCTATTACAGTTACCGCCGGCGGCTGACCGAGAAATGTGCAAGCCGGTGCGCGAGAAGACCTGGAACCAAACCATACCTAGGGACTACCAATGATGAGCCACACGAGCCTTTACCTTCGCGGATCGATCGGATGCCTCCCTGCCGCCGCTGCCCTCGCCGGCTGCGCGAAAGAACCCGGCGAAAAAGGTGGACGAATCGAACCGGCCGTGGCGGACCTCGCACTGACCGGCGGCGCGATCCCACGGTCGACGGCTCGCAGCTGCTGGGCGCAGGCGATCGCGATCGACGACGGGCGAATCGTGTATGTCGGCACCGACTGCCGGCGCCAAGAACTACATCGGCCCGCAGACCAAAGTCGTCCCGCTCAAGGGACGCATGGTCGTGCCCGGTTTCCAGGACGTGCACATCCACCCGATCTCGGCGGCATCGAGGCGAACGCGCTGCGACCTGAACGCGGTCACGACGGTCGAGGGCTATGTCGCGACGATCAAGAAGTGCGCCGAGGCGCGCACCCGAACGATCCCTGGATCACGGGCGGCGGCTGGTCGATGGCGGCCTTCGGACCGGGCGCGCTCGCGCGCAAGGAGCTGATCGACGCCGCCGGTTCCGGACCGGCCGGTGATCCTCGACAGCCGCGATGGTCATACGTCCTGGGCAAACTCGAAAGCGCTCGAGCTTGCGGGCATCACGAAGGACACGAAGGATCCGCCGGATGGGCGAATCGACCGGGATCCGAAAACGGGCGAAGCGGTCGGCAGCCTCCAGGAAGGCGCGGACGATGTCGTGAAAGGCACAAGGTGCCGCCGTGCTCGATGCGCAGCGCGACGCCGGATTGCGCTACGCGGTCAAGATGCTGAACGGTTACGGCATCACGGGCATCCAGGATGCCAGCGTCGACGAGGACGACCTCTGACGCCATCACCGGATTGACGATCGGGCGCACTTTCGTTGCACGTCGTCGGCGCAGGATCTGGTGGGAGCGCGACCGGTGGCCTCTGAACAGATCGAGAACATCAAGCGGTTGCAGAGCGAATACATGGGCGGGCCGCATCGACGCCGGCACCGTGAAGATCATGCAGGACGGCGTGATGGAGAGTTACACGGCCGTCGTGCTCGAGCCCTACAAGCTGCCCGGCAAGAAGGACGCGCGCGGCATCCCGATGGTCGAGCCGGAACTCCTGAAGAAGGCCGTGACGCAGCTCGACGCCGATGGATTCCAGTGCCACTTCCACGCGATCGGCGACGGCGCAGGTCGCGCCGGTGCTCGATGCGATCGGAGGCGCGCGCACGGCGAATGGCGACCTCGGACACCGCCACCACATCTCGCACATCCGAGCTGATCCACCCGGACGACCAGCCGCGCTTCCGCGAAGCTCGGCGTCATCGCGAACTTCCAGCCGCTCTGGGCTTACGCGGACGACTACGTCACCGAACTGACGCTGCCCTTCATCAGCAAGTTCACGGCGTCGTACATGTATCCGATCGGCACCATGGAGAAGAGCTGGCGCAGTCGTCGCCTTCGGCAGCGACTGGTCGGTCTCGAGCGCCAACCCGCTCAGAGGAGATGGAGACGGCGATCACGCGCATGGGCGCCCTCGGCGACACGAAGGTGCCCTTCCTGCCGGAGGAACGCATCACGCTGCCCGAGGCGCTCGCCGCCTTCACGATCAACGCCGCCTATACGAATCGCGACGGAAGAACTGCAGGTTCACTCGAAGTCGGCAAGCGGGCAAACCTCGCCGTGCTCGACCGGAACCTGTTCGAGATCCCGCCCACCGAGATCTCGGATGCCAAGGTGCTCGTGACGCTGTTCGAGGGCAAGCCGGTCCACGGCGACTTCCACGTCGCTGCCGTGATTGAGAAGGCGTCCGGCGCATGCGCGGCCGCTTTCCGGTCTACGTGGCGACTCTCGTCGCGGTGCTGGCATCGGCATCGGCATCGCGCTCCACGAGCGTGCCGATGCGCCGCTTGAGCTCTGCGCCGGCACGGCGCTGCCGGAGGCGCGCGAGATTCCGGATTTCAGCTTCGTCGACCCGGCGGGCCGTCCGTTCGGGCGCGCGAACCTGCAAGGCCACTGGAGCCTGGTATTTACCGGCTTCACCAACTGCCCGGACGTCTGCCCGACGACGCTCGCGCTGATGTCACGTAGCTGCGCCGGCAGCTGCATCGCAGCGACCTGCAGTTCGTGTTCGTGAGCGTGGATCCCGAGCGGGACACCGCCTGAAGTCGTCGCGCGCTACCTCGCGCACTTCGACCCGGCGCTCGTCAGGCGCGATCGGCGAGCGGGGCGGAGATGGAGCGGTTTACGGCGGCGCTCGGCCTCGCGCAAGTGAAGAATCCGGGCAGTCGGCGACGAGTACACGGTGGATCACTCGACCGCTTTCGTCCTGATCGATCCGAGGGCGCGCCCTCTGCCGGCTCACTTCTCAGGCGCCGCACGATCGCGCGGCGCTCGCCGCGGACTGGCGCCAGTCGCCTATAAAGGCGATTGCGCACCGCCCTCGTCAAATGACCGTCCCCTTTAAAGGTGACCGCCCGCTTTTTCCTTTAGATCTTGCCGAGTCGACGTCGGCGTTGGCCCAGGCCCTGGCAAAGCGGTCCGCGACTTCCGGCGCTTCCTCTTCTTGCCCTGCGCCTTCAGCGCCTTCGCGAGCCCATTGAGCGACCAGCCGTTCTCCGGATTGCGCTGCAACTCGTCGCGGAACGCCTTTCGGCGTCCGCCGGCTTGCCGGCCTCGAGCAGCACCTTGCCGAGCGGCGAGCCGCGACGGCCAGTTCCAGGCGGGCGGTTCGTCGTAAGGCAGCGTGTCCTCAATCGTGAGCGCACTGTTCAGCGCCGCGATTGCGCCGTCGTAGTCCTTCGGTCGCGCGTGCGATCTCGGCCGCCGCAAAGCGCTCCGCGATCCTGACGCCGCCGATCAGCGAATAGCGGTCCCAGGCCATCAACTTCTCGATCTCGGGATTGGTCGTCGCCGGCACCATCGCCTCGTGGAACTTCTTCGCTTCGTCGATGCGGCCCTGTGCCGCTGCCGCCATGGCCTGGCCGTAATTCCACATCGCCTGCATGTACGGCAGGTCGTCGGCCGGCTTTGGCATCGCCAGGACATCGTCCCAGTGGCCGAAGCGAACTGCGGCATAGAGCGGCGTCAGCGAGAAGTTCTGCATCGCCCCGAAGCCGGGCGTGCGCATCAGCTTCGGATCGCTGGTGCGCTCGCCGGTGTGGGCCGCCGCGGCGCGCGATCTCGCTCGCGCCCTCCATCGTCGCGGCGAACCACAGGAAATGATGGTTGTGCGGCACGTAGCCGAGCGGATAGGATGCCCGGACCCGGCTTGCAGATCGCGAGGTAGGCATCGTCCGCGCTGATCGCATTCTGGTTGGCGACGACGGCGTCGTGCCAGCGGCCGACGCGCGCGTAGATGTGCGCCGGCATGTGCACCAGATGGCCGGATCCCGGCAGCAGCTCAGCGCAGCGTGTCCGCCGCGGCCACGCCCTCGATGGATCCGGCGAGGCTTCGACCGCGTGAACGTAGAGATGCAGCGCGCCCGGCATGCTTTGGATTGCGCGCGATCACCGACTCGAGCTGCGACACGACCTCGGCCGTGTGGCCCTTCGGCTGGCCGCTCGCGATCGTAGTAATCCCAGGGCTGCAGGTCCATCTGCGACTCCGCATGCATCGTCACGATGTCCAGGTCGTCCGGGTACTGCGGCGGCGAGCTCGCCCATCGCCGCCGCATAAGCCCTCATCGAGCGGCTGGCGGTTTTCGGCGGATTTTCGGCATAGCGCGCCGACGAGCGCCTTGATGAATGCCTGTTCCTTCTCCGTCCCTTTGACGCCGCCCGCTGGGCGCGTTGCAGGCGATCCCAGGCCTTCGGGTTGTTGATCCGGGTTCATCGCCGCATTCACGTGCGGCCCGAGCACGAGCGCGCGCGCCCCACCAGCACATGGCGCAGTCCGGATCGAGCTCCGCGGCCTTCAGGTACGAGCGCTCGGCGGCGTCGTGGTTGAAGCCGTAGGTCATCGCAAGCCCCTGGTCGAACCAGCGCTGCACGTCCTTGTTCTTCGCGGTGATCGGCATGCTGTGAGTCGCCGAGCCCTCGATCAGGTTCGGCGCCGACCGGCGCGAGGTCGGGCAGCGGGGCCGCGCCCCTGGACTTGCCGTATAGCCAGAAACCGGCGGCCGCCAACGAGGATGACGACGACCGCCAGCATGAGGTTGCGATTCATGCTGTCCTCCCGGATCTTGCGAAGGGCTCTGGAATACTCCCATTCGGCGCGGAATTCAATCGCTAGGCGCGATCCGCAGCTTGCTGGACGCGGTCCAAAACGCAGGCCTAGAATCCGGGCCTCGCCTGGGGGTCCAAAATGGCATAGTTCGCTCACTCTGCCGCCGGCCTGGCGCGCCGCACTCGCCGGTCTTGTGCCTCGCTGCACCGGCGGCACTCGCCGAGGCGCCTGCGGCGTCCGGATACGACGCCTTCACCCAGCTGCTTCGGAGAATGGCGCGCGCTTCGAGCACCCGCCCGTGAAGGACGGCGCGCCGGACTACTACGGCCGCGACTACAGCCCGGCGGGAGCAGCGAACTCGCCTCCTGGCGCGCGCGACTCGAGACGTTCGGCGCCGGGCGACTGGCCGGTCGAGCAGCGCAGTCGACCAGTGCACTCGTCCGCGCAGAGATGAATGGCTTCGATTTCTACGCCCGCGTGCTGCAGCCCTGGGCGCGGGACCCGCCTTCTATCTCAGCGTCTGGCCCGAGCAGAGCGACACGCCGGCGCATGAAGGCACGGTCCACCACGACGTCGTCGAGCTCTGGACCTACTCGTTCCCGCTTTCGCGCGACGCGGAGGCGAAGCTCGCCCGCGAGCTCGCGATCGTCCCGCTCCTCCTCGCGCAAGCGCGGGCAAATCTCACGGGCGACGCGCACGACCTCTGGGTCACGGGCGCGGGCACGATGCGCGGACAGGTCGCGACGCTCGACGAGCTTGCCGGGAAAACCGCGGGCAGCGGCCGCGCGCTCAAGCAGGCGATCGCCGCAGCCCGCGAGGCGACGACCGGGTTCGTCGCCTGGCTCGACGAGCAGGCGCCTTCGAAGACCGGACCCTCGGGCATCGGCAAGGACAATTACAACTGGCTTCTCAGAACGTCTACCTGGTCCCGATGACCTGGGACCAGGAAGTGGATCTCCTGAAGCGCGAGCTGGCGCGTGCCCATGCCTCGCTCAAGCTCGAAGAGGCGCGTAACGCGGGGCTGCCCGAGCTCGCCGCCATCCAGTCACCGGAGGAATTCCAGAAGCGCGGCAACGAGGCGATCACGCGCTACATCGACTTCCTCAAGAAGCGCGACCCTCTACCCGATGCGGGACAGCATGGATCCGGCGCTGCGCGCAAAGATCGGCGAGTTCGGTGCCGCTCGAGAAGCGGAACTTCTTCGCGATCGCGACCCACTACGAGCCGCTCGACGCTCTACACGCACTTCTACCACTGGTGGGACCTCGCGCGCATGCGCGACAGAGCCGCACGCGAGCGCCGATCCGGCGCGGGCCGCTGCTCTACAACATCTGGGACACGCGCGCCGAGGGGATGGCGACCGCGATGGAAGAATTCACTGCTGCACGCGGGCCTCTTCGACGACGAGCCGCGCGCGCGCGAGATCATCTGGATCATGCTGGCGCAGCGCGCCGGCGCGCGGGCTCGCCTCGCTCTACGCGCAGGCGAACGATCTTCGACCTGAAGCAGGCCAAGGCCTTCCAGGTCCAAGTGCACGCCGCGCGGCTGGATGCGGCCCGACCTCGACCTGCTCGGTTTCGAGCAGCAGCTCTACCTGCGCCAGCCGGGCTACGGCACGAGCTACGTGACGGGCAAGTACCTGCTCGAAGACCTGATGCGCGTGCGGGCCCAGCAGCTCGGCAAGGACTTCACGATGAAGCGCTATTTCGACGAAGTGAACGGGGCCGGCATGATCCCGGTGTCGATGATTCACTGGCAGCTCACCGGGCACGCGGACGAAAACCACGCGCTCGAGTCCGGCACGATCAAGTGAGAACAAGGCCTATGAAATCTTCTTCGCTGCTGCGCTCGCTCTCGCCTTCGCCGTTCCCGCACCCGCGGACACGACGCTCGACTACAACGTGCTGTACACCGGCACGAAAGCCGGCGCGCAGAAGGTCGTGATCGGCAACGACGGCCGGATGCACGTCACCTACTCGTACCGCGACAACGGGCGCGGGCGGACAGCGAGGAGGACATCGCGCTCCTGCCCGACGGCACGCTCAAGAGCTACTCACCAGACGGGAAGAATACCTACGGCGCAATCCTGCGACGAGCGCTTCTCGACTTTCCGGCAAGCGCGCGAACATGGCGGTCGCCCTCCGACAAGGGCGAGAACGCCGTCACAGGGCCCCGGACTCTACCTGCCGACCTTACGGCAGCCCGCGAGGTGGACACGCGATCATCGTGCGCGCGACGCAGCAGGCGGGCGGCCGGATCGCGGCGCTGCCCGGCGGCGAACTCAGCAGCGAGAAGCTCGCGGACGCGCGCGTCGGGCCGGCAGGTGAGGAGCGCGCCGTCGCGTTGTACGCGATCTTCGGCGCCGACTTGCAGCCGGGCTACGTCTGGCTGGATGCCGGACGCGGCGAAGCGCCTCTTCGCCAGCATCAACCCCGGCGGGCGGCACGTCATCGTCGCCGGTTACGAGTCCGCGGGACTCCGAGCTCGAGAAGATCCAGCTCGCAGCCGAAGCCGAGAGTACCTCCGGGACATCGCGAAGAAACCACACGCAGTCCCTGCCCCAGCCGATCCTCATCAAGAACGTCCGCGTCTACGACACGGCGGACATGCGGCTCGGCGAGCCGGCCGACGTTTACGTCAACAACGGGCGCATCGCGGCGATCTACCCGGCGGACTCGCCGGCCAAGGATCCCGCGACCGTCATCGACGGCGCGGGCCGACGCGCTGCTGCCGGGCCTGTTCGACATGCACACGCACGAGGACGCCTGGAACTCGATCCTGCAGATCGCGGGCGGCGTCACCAGCTCGCGCGACATGGGCAACGACAACGCCTACCTCGCGCAGCTGAAAGCGCGACATCGCCTCGGGCACTGCGATCGGGCCGCACATCGAGCCCGGCCGGGTACATCGAGGGCGAGGGCCCCTATGCCTCGCGCGGCGGCTTCGTGGTGAACAACGTGGAGGAAGCGAAAAACGCGGTCGACTGGTACGCCGAGCGCGGCTACCGCCAGGTGAAGCTCTACAACTCGATCAAGCCCGAGTGGGCCGAACCGATCGCGACCTACGCCCATTCGCGGGGCCTGCGGGTCAGCGGGCCACGTGCCCGCGTTCTCGCGCTCAGAGCGCGTCGTGCGCGAGGGCTACGACGAGCTGCAGCACATCAACCAGATGGTGCTGAACTTCGTCTCAGACCCGGACACGGACTCGCGCACGATCCTGCGCTTCAACCTGGTCGGGCGAGCGCGCCCGCACGCATCGATCTCGACTCGCAGAAGGTGCGCGACTTCATCCAGCTCCTCGTCGACCACAAGACGGTGATCGACGCGACGCTGGCGACCTTCGAGGGCACCTACACGCAGAAGCCCGGCGACACGGACCCGGCACTCGCGCCGGTCGCGGACCACTTCCCGATCGCGAACCAGCGCGCCTGGCGCAACAACCCGACGGATGTGAGCGGCGGCAAGCTCGCGACGTACCGCGAATCCTGGCAGCGCATGATCGCAGCTCTTCGGCCGGCTGCACGCCGCCGGGCGTCCCGCTCGTCGCCGGCACCGACAGCCTCGCGGGCTTCATGCTGCATCGCGAGCTCGAGCTCTACGTCCAGGCGGGCATTCCGGCCGGCGAAGTGATCCGCATCGCGACCGAGAACGGCGCGCGCTACGCCGGCGTGCTCGCGGACCGCGGCACGATCGAGCGCGGCAAGCGCGCAGACCTCATCCTGGTGGACGGCGACCCGACGCAGAACATCTCCGACATCCGCAAGGTCAGCTACGTCCCGCGCGACGGCATCGGCTTCGCGCCGGCGGAATCTACGAGGAATTCGGGATCCGGCGCTTCGTGGAGCCGCCCGCGATCAGCCACTGAGCGGCGGATCAGGCGGCCGGCGCCAGCGGCCGCGGCCGGCCGATCGCGTGGCCCTGCACGAAGTCGATGCCCATCGCGCGCGCGGCCTCGAGCGCGGCGGCGTCCTCGATCTGCTCGGCGACCAGCCGGAAGTTCAGGCTGCGCGCCATGCCGACGACCGCGCTCACCATCGCCTGGTTGACCGAGTCGCGCCCGAGGTCGCGCATGAAGGAGCCGTCGATCTTGAGGTAGTCCATCGGCAGCTGCTTCAGGTTCGCGAAGCCGCCGAGGTCCGATGCCGAAGTCGTCCAGCGCGAAGCGGCAGCCCATGCCGTGCAGGACGTCGATGAACCGCGCGCGCCTGTTCGATGTTGCCGATGCACCGAGGTCTCCGCAACCTCGAAGCAGATCTGCGCGGGCAGCACGCCGGTGCGGTCCAGCTCGTCCACGACGAACTCGAGGAAAGTCGGGTCCGCCAGCGTCTGCGCCGATACGTTGATCGACAGGCTCCTGCCCGTCGGCAGGCGGATCGCCCCGGCGGCAATCGCGGCGAGCGCGGAGCCGAGCACCCAGCGATCGATCATGGACATCAGGCGGTAGCGCTCCGCGGCCGGAAAGAACTCGGCCGGGGCGATGGCATGGCCCTCGTCGTGCAGCCGCACGAAGCACTTCCATCAGCGGGGCCGCCGATCGAGCTCGGCCGCGTCGGCTCGATCGGCTGGATGTAGAGCTCGAAAACCCGTCCCGCAGCGCGGCCTGCAGGCGCTGCAGCCACTGGATCTCGCCGCGGCTGCGCGCGCACGACCTCGTCGTGCGACGAATAGACGTGCACGTGGCTGTCGCCCTGCTTCTTGGCGACGTAACAGGCCGAATCCGCGGCGCTCAGGATCTCCTCGAGCGAGTTGCTCTCGCCCGTGAGCTCCACGATGCCGATGCTGACGCCGACGCTGAAGATCCGGTCCTTCCAGATGAAGCGATACTCGGCGATCGCGCGCAGGACGTCGTCGGCGATCTGGCGCGCCTTCTCGAGCGGGCAGCCGACGAGCAGCACGCCGAACTCGTCGCCGCCGAGGCGCGCGACCGTGTCGGAATCGCGGACCGCCTCGCGGATGAGCGCGGCGACTTCGCGCAGCATGTTGTCGCCCGCGAGGTGGCCGCTCGTGTCGTTCACCGCCTTGAAGCGGTCGAGGTCCAGGTAGCACATCACGTGGCCCTGGCGGCCGGCGCGCGCGATCTCGAGCGCCTCGCCGAGGCGCGCGCTCGAACTCGCGGCGGTTGACGAGGCCCGTGAGCGCATCGTGGCTCGCCTGGTAGGACATCTGCTGCGTGAGGCCGCGCAGCTCGCTACGATCGTGCAGCATCACCGCGACGCCCGAGACGTCGCCGTCCGGGCCGCGGATCGGCGACGCCGTCGCCTCGACGCCGAGCTCGCCTCCGGTCGCGCGCGAAATGAGGATCGAGCGGCGGCCGAGGTTGACGCGGCTGCCGGTCGCGAGGCACTGCTGCACCGGGTCGGCGAGCGCGCGGCGGTCATGCTCGTCGACGAAGCCGATCATCGCGCTGAACGCCTGGCCGACCGCGTCTTCCGCGGCGAATGCCGGTGAGCGTCTCGGCCGACGGATTGAGGTAGTCGATGAGGCCGTGCGCGTCGGTCGTGAGCAGTCCCTCGCCGAGCGAGTCGAGCGCGAGCTGCGAGCGCGCGGGCGGGAGGCCGGCGCCCTCGCCCTCGTGGTGCGGCAGCATCTCCTCGGCCGTGAACAGCACGAGCTTGCGGCCGGCGGAATCGATCGCGGAACCGGTCAGCTCGAGGCGCGTGACCTGTCCGTGCGAATCCGCGACTTCCACCTCCGTGAGCGCGGGATTCGACCTCGCCAGCGAGCGCGCGTGACGGCGAGCGCGACGAGCTCCGCATACTCGGTGGAGACGAGCTCGGCCAGCGTCTTGCCGGCGAGCTCGGCGGCCGGCACGCCGACGAGTGTCGAGAAGGCGTCGTTCACGGCCTCGATCCGCTCGCCGTGCAGGAGGGCCGGCTCGCGCAGGGCCGCGAGCATGGCGAGCATGGTGTCGCCGCCCGGCTCCGCAGGCGGCGCAGGCGCGCCGGCATCCTGCAGGCGTGCGAGTTCCTGCCGCTGGCGCCAGGCGAAGATCGCAAGGACGGCGGCAAGCATCGCCAGCGCCACGGCGGCGATCATCGGGACCGTCATCAGGCCTGTCATCCCCTTAGAATCCGCGGCCCGCGGGACCGTCAATTTCGTTACATTGCGCGGCCTTGGGCAGCATAGCCCACGCTTGTACTGAGGCCCGCCGCGATTCACCATAATGGAACTGCGATGAACGCCAAAACCGAAGCCGCCCGCCGGCAAATGATCGACCAGCAGGTGCGGACCTGGGACGTGCTCGATGCGCGCGTGCTCGATGCGCTCGGCGCAATTCCGCGCGAGAATTCGTGCCCGAAGCCTACCGTCGGCGTCGCTTTCGCCGACGCGCCCATCCCGATCGGCCACGGCCAGTTCATGCTGCCGCCTGCGACTCGAAGGCCGGATCCTGCAGGCGCTCGCGCCGGTGCGCGGCGAGCGTGCGCTGGAAATCGGCACCGGCAGCGGATTTTTCGCCGCCTGCCTCGCCCACCTGACCGGCTCCGTGGACAGCATCGAAATCCACGCGGATCTTGCGGCCGGCGCCGCGCGCGCAATCGGCGAACAGGGCATTTCGCGCATCTCCGATCGAGACCAGGCGATGCCATTCGCGCGCGAGTTCGACGCCGCCTACGAAGTCGTCGCCATCACCGGCGCGCTGCCGGCGCCGGAACCGCGCTTCGAACGCGCGCTGGTGGTGGGCGGTCGGATGTTCGTCGTGATCGGCACGGCGCCCGTCATGGAAGCGCGCCTCGTGACCCGGACCGGGGAGGATTCATGGCTGAGCGAAACGCTGTTCGAGACCCGCATCAGAGCCGCTCGTTCAGCCGGTCGCCCCTTCCCGTTTCCGGTTCTGAATCGAGCCCGAAAGGCCTTTTGACCCTCTTTTCGGGCGTTTTGACGCAAATTCGCCTGTTTTCGGCGCCCCGGGTGGCAGTATCGAGTCCTCTTGAGCCTGGGTCAGTTGGTGATATACACTAGTAATACAGTAGTTGTCCTTCTTGCCCTCACTTTGCGAAGGAATGCCTGCGCATGAATACCCGATTCCTCGTCCACACGATCCTCGCCTCCGCGAGCCTCGCCTGCTTCAGCGCTTCCGCCGCGGACCTCAAGGAGGTCTACGACCGCGCGCTCACGAACGATCCGCTCATCCGCGAGGCCGAGGCCAACCGGCTCGCGACGCGCGAATCGAAGCCGCAGGCGCTTGCCGCCCTGCTCCCGCAGGTCAGCGCCGACGGGACGTGGAACGACACGGTCGACACCAACAGCACCGGCATATTCGTCGCGCCGGGCGTGCCGCTGACGCCGCTAGGTGAACAACTTCGACGGTGACAGCTCCAGCTGGAATCTCACGCTGCGCCAGAGCGTCTTCCGCTGGGAGAACTGGGCAACCTACCAGCGCGCGAATTCCGAGCGCGCCCAGGCGGAAGCGGACTATGTCGTCGCCCAGCAGGACCTGGTCCTGCGCACGGCCGAGGCCTACTTCAACGTGCTCGCGGCGCGGGACACGCTCGAGGCCGCGCAGGCCGCGTACGACGCCATCGGCCGCCAGCTCGAGCAGTCCGAGAAGCGCTTTGAAGTCGGCCTGATCGCGGTGACCGACGTGCAGGATGCGAAGGCAGCCTTCGACTCGGCGAGCGCCGCACTGATCCAGGGCAAGCGCAGTCTCGCCAACGCCGGCGAGCTGCTGCGCGAAGCTGACGGGCGACACCTGGTGACACGCTCGAGAAGCCGGGCGAACTGACATGCCGCTCAACGGCCCGAATCCCGCGAGCCCGGATGACTGGGTCAAGCTCGCGCATGGACCAGAACGCCAGCCTGCAATTCGAGCCGCCTGGCGGCGGAGATCACGCGCTCGAACGTCAACGTCGAGCGCGGCGGATACTGTCCCGGCCGTGGACTTTGTCGTGCGACGCGGGCACGACGAGATCCGCAGGCTCGCTCAATGGCACGAGCATCGGCGACACCTCCAGCAACAACTACGGACACCGTCTACGGCCTGCCAGGTGACGGTCCCGATCTTCGCCGGCGGACTGACGAATTCGCGCGTGCGCCAGGCGCAGTACCGGCATACGGCGGCCCGCGAGCGCCTCGAGCGCACGGCGCGAGCGACCGAGCGATCGACGCGCGATGCCTTCCTCGGCGTCAACTCCGAAGTCGCCCGCGTGCAGTCGCTCAAGCAGGCGGTCGATTCGGCGCAGACCGCGTTGCAGGCGACGAAGCGGGCTACGAGGTCGGGACGCGCACGTCCGTCGACGTCCTGCAGGCCCGGCAGCGCCTGTTCCAGTCCCAGACCGACTATGCGCGCAGCCGCTACGACTACCTGCTGAACGTGCTGCGCCTGCAGCAGGCCGCGGGACCCTCGACCGCAAGGGCCTCGACGACATCAACACCATCCTGCTCGGAGAACGTGTCGGTCCGCTGACCGCGCCTCAGGGCGATGTCGTCGACCAGCTGCCGTCCGCAGGCTCGCCGCGGGCGGCGGCCCGCATGAGGCGATCCGCGATCGCCGCCCAGGCCTCGTCCGCGGGCACCGCGTCCGCCAGGATGCGGTCGACGCCCGCCGCATCGAGCGCCGCAGCTCCGCGTAGAGGGCCCGGCCATACGCGGCCGGTGCGCCCGGCATTTCGCGCCAGATCACCCGATCGGATTTCGCCGGCGCGGTCCGTCCGCGCGCAGCACTGCGACGCGCCGCCCTGCGCGAGCGCCGCCTCGAGCTCGCTTCGCAGCGATCCGCCGCCGGACATGATGTCGAGCGGCGTGCCGGGTGCGTAATGCGAGCGCTTGCCGCCCGGCGCGCGCGGCGCGTCGGCGCCGGCGTCATCCACGCGCGCCGACGACGTCCGCCACCTGCGAGCGCGAGATCGAACCGGGGCGCAGGAGCGTCACGCGCCCGTCGAGGCAGGCGACGATCGTGGATTCGAGCCCGACCTCGCAGGCCCCGCCGTCGAGCACGAGCGCGACGCGGTTTCCGAGCTCTTCGCGCACGTCCGCCGCGCGCGTGGGGCTGATGCGGCCGTAACGATTCGCCGAGGGCGCCGCGATGCCGCGCCGCAGGCCGCGAGCAGCGCACGCGCGACCGGGTGCGCGGGCGCGCGCCAGCGCAACCGTGTCCTGCCCGCCCGTCACGGCCGCCGGCACGATCGCGGATTTCGGCAATGACCAGCGTGAGCGGCCCGGGCCAGAAAGCCTCGGCGAGCCGCGCGGCCGCCTGCGGCACCTCGGACGGCAAAGGCGCGGGCCGCGCCGAAGCTGCTGAAGTGGACGATGAGCGGGATGGCTCGTCGGCCGCCCTTTCGCGGCGAAGATGCGCGCAACCGCCGCGGCATTCGACGCGTCAGCGCCGAGGCCAGTAGACGGTTTCGGTCGGGAACGCGACCAGCTCGCCGGCATTCAGCCGGGCGGCCGCTTCCTCGATCTTCCCGGGCTCCGGCAACATCGGCGCATCATAGCTGCGCGACGGCGCGGGCTCACTCGAGCGGCAGGCGCTTCCAGCCGGTCTCCGTGCGTCGCAGCTCGTAGGCCGGCCAGTAATGCTGGTCGAGCCGGAGCGTGATGATCTCGACCTGGCCGTTCCAGCTCTCGGTCTTGAGCCGCAGCGACGCATCGTCGGGCCGCCCGGTGACCGCGCGGATGAAGGCGTCGAGATCCGGCGACGTGGAATGCCGTCCACCTCGCGTGATGCGCCGGCCGGCCCAGAGCTTGTAGCGCGACGCCGGCGAGCCGTACATGAAGAAGGCGATGAAGACCCCGTCCGGCTCGATGCCGCGCTGCACGGCCATCGCGCGATGCGGCGCCTGCAGCGTCGCGCCCGCCCAGATCAGCACGCGGTCGACGTCGCGGCCCGACAGCGCGACGGTCTTGAGCGGCACGGTCATTTCCGTGCCCGCCCGCCAGATCGTGAGCGTGACCTCTGGCGCACGCACCGCGGCGCTCACGTCGCCGAAGCTGTTGACGACCTTGCCGTCCACCGCGAGCAGGAGGTCGCCGGGCTCCAGCAGCTTTGCGGCCGGCGATCCCGCCACCGAGCGGTCGACCGTGAGCACCGTGCGGCGCTTCGGGTTGTGCGCGGTCACGCGATCGATCCAGTCCTCGTCGAGCCCGAGCTGGCGCGCTTCCGCGAGCGACAGCAGTCCGAACTCCAGCCTCGGCCGAGTACAGCGTGCCGCTCGCCGCGCGCGTACTCGAGCATTTCCTGCACCAGCGAGGCCGGCACGCCCATGTTCTGCTGCACGAGCTCGCGGCCGGACTCGTAGGCGAAGCTCGACCAGAGCGCGGCCACGTCGCCGCGCTTGTCGACGATCACGCCGTCGAAGTCCGCCGGTCCGTTGACCAGGCGCACGATCTCGAGGTTCGCGTCGCGGAACTGCAGCGTGCGCGACAGCGGGAACGCGACCGGGCCGATCGAGGCGACACGGTCGCCTGCTGCGAGACCACGCGATTGTCGCCGCTGCAGCGCCGACGACGTGCACGGTCTCCCCGGTCGCCGGCATGCGCTCAGCGAACTTCACGGCCTTGACCGGCGTGTCGCCGAGCTGAGCTTCGGGTCGTAGCGAGACGACGGCGAGGTTGTGCAGCGGATGCACGTACTCGACCGTTGCCGGCACCTGCGACCGTGCCCGCGAACGTCAGGCGCACGTCGCCGAGCGGCGACCGGCACCGTGTTGCGGTCCACGGCGACGAGGCCGCGCACCGGCGTCGAGCGACGACGCCGGTGCCGTGGTAGTTGCGCTCGGTGACGCCCGACATCGGCGTACGGCATGTCGAACTCGACGAGCACGAGCGACGGCGCGTATTCGTCCACCAGCTTGTCGCCGGTGCGCGTGAAGTGCGTCGTCGCCGGGCTTCGGCGGCGGCGCGTCCGGCCCGCGGCGATCGGCGTGCAGGGCCAGATGCCGATCGCATCGTCGCGCACGCAATGCGCGGGCCGGGAACCAGGCGCCGGTCGATCCGGATCGACGTGAGCTGCGGCGTGCGCGTGTCTTCCATCGTGAAGAAGCGCACCGTCGCGCGCTGGCCGTGCCCGAGCGTCTGGAAGATCCGCCGAGCGCATCGTCGAGGTTCTTGAGCGGCTTGCCGTCGAGTTCGGTCAGCACGCGCGCCGCGCGGGATGCCGGCGACGCCCAGCATGTAGCCGGGATTCGCGACGTACACGCCGGAGATCGGCACGTTCATGTGCCGCGCCATGCTGCCAGGACAGCGTGTGCAGCACGCCGTCGCCGATCTCGAGGTAGTCGGCCGGCGTGATCGCGTGCAGGTCCTGCACCGCGAGCGCGACGCTGCGCGTGCCGCCGCCGCGCGCGCTGACGACGGCTTCGACTGTCTTGCCGACGCTGTCGTCGAGCAGCGCGTCGAGCGCGCTCGAAGTCGGACATCGGCTTGCCGTTGATCGACGACCAGGACGTCGCCGACCGCGAGCGGGCCATCGGCGTTCGACGCCCGGCTGCACTTCCGTCGACGACCAGCATGCCGGTCTGCTGGCGGAACCTTGCGCGCCGCGCTGCTTCGACTGTCGGCGGCAGCGCCGAGGCGCCGCAGCTCGTCGTAAGGGCGTGTAGTCGAAGACCGTCTGCCAGCGTGCCGCGCGCGACCGGCTTGCTTTGCCTCGATCAGCTGCAACGCCCGCACGACGCGCTGGCGAGCGGCAGGTAGAAGCTCGAGGCGGCGCCGGTCGAGCCGCCGCGCATTCAGCGCGAGCACGCGGCCGCGTCGATGTCGATGCACCGGCGAGCCCGACGAGCCGCCCGAGGTGCCGGACGCGGCCTGGTAGTAGAACGTGTTGAAGTCGTTGTAGCTGGCCGACGCCGTAGTCCGGCGCCTGGCGGTCGAGGCGCGCGAGCGTGCCGGCGAGGATCGACAGCTGCTCGCCGGCATCGTTGCCGACCACGCGGATCTCGACGCCGACCTGCGCGCCCTCCGGGTAGAGCGGCAGTTCGGCCGGCTGGATGAAGCGCAGCTTCGACGGGTCGTAGCGGTAGAAGCCGAAGTCGTGCACGGGATCGCGGTAGATCGGATCGAGCTCGACTTCCTCGCGGTTCAGGAAGGTCGCAAGCGCCGTTGACCGGACCCGGCGTCACCACGTGACGATTCGTCAGGATGATGCCGTGCTCGGCGTCGACGACGAAGCCGGTCGCCTGCGCCGAGGTGTTCCATTCGGTGTCGAAGGCGCGCGGCCGGTCGATCTGGATCGCGACGACGCCGGTCGAGATGCGCTCGAGCGTGCGCGTCCAGCGCGAGGACTCCTCGAGCTCGATCGGCCTGCGGCAGCGGCATGACCGGCATCTGCGGCGCAGGACTGCCGGCTCCTGCTCGGGCGCCTGGGGCCGGTTCGGTACCGGCGCCTGCTGCGGGGGCGGCTGTTGCGGCTCGACCGGCTGCGGCAGCGACTGCGTCGGCGGCGGGGGCGGCGGCAGCGGCTGGGCCTGCGTCTGCTGCTGCGCGCGTGCGAGCGTCGCTGCGAGCATCAGGATGGCGGTTGCGATGGCGAGCCGCGTGATCCTGCCCTCAGTCAAGCCGATAGCCGAATGTTTCATTGAAACGGTCCCTGAACTCGTCCAGCGTGAATCGATGATGCTGCGTGCCGACGGTCGCGATCTTGATCGCGCCCATCAGCGAAGCGATCCGCCCGGTCGTTTCCCAGTCGAGGCCGCGCAGCGAGGCCGTACACGAGCCCCGGCGCGATAGGCGTCGCCGCAGCCCGTCGGGTCGACCACCGCCGCCGCACGGACCGCGGGAATCTCGACGCGGCGGCCGCCGGCGAAGACCGTCGAGCCTTCCGCGCCACGCGTCACTACATAGGCCGCGACGCGCGCCGCAAGTTCCCCGGTCGAGAGCCCGGTGCGCTCCTCGAGGAGCGTCGCCTCGTAGTCGTTGACCGTCACCCAGGTCGCCTGCTCGATGAACTGCAGGAGCTCCTCGCCGCCGAACAGCGTCATCGCCTGCCCGGGATCGAAGATGAAGGGAATCTTCAGCGTCCGCAAACTGCGTCGCATGCGCGATCATGCCGTCGCGCCCGTCGGGCGCGCAGACGCCGATCGTGATGCTGCCGTCGCCGGGCACTTCCTGGCGGTACGAATGCGTCATCGCGCCCGGATGGAAGGCCGTGAGCTGGTTCGAGTCGAGATCCGTCGTGATGTAGGCCTGGGCCGTGTACTCGTCCTCGAGCACCTTGACGTGGCGCAGCGACATGCCGTTCTTCGTCATCCACTCGCGATAGGGGCCGAAGTCGTGGCCCACGGTGCCCATCGCATGTCCCGGGCTGTCGAGCAGGCGCAGGTTGTAGGCGATGTTTCCCGCGCAGCCGCCGAAGTCGCGCCGCAGCGTCGGCACGACGAAGGACAGGTTCAGCATGTGGATCTTGTCCGGCAGGATGTGGTCCCCGAAGCGGCCCGGGTAGACCATCACGCGTGTCGTAGGCGAGCGAGCCGCAGACTAGTGCCGCCATGCGAGCACCAGGATCCAGTTGAGGGCGAGCAGCATCGAAGGCCACGAACACGGCGGCCGAGCCGAGCTCCTTCGCGATCGCGGACAGCGGATGCCGCTCGACGCCGATGCGGTCCACCGTCGCCTCGACCGCGCTGTTGACGAGCTCGATCGCGAGCACGACGAACATCGGGCCGACGAGAAGGGCGCGCTCGATGCCCGACTGTCCCAGCCAGAGCCCGAGCGGGACGAGGACGAGCGCAAGCAGGCATTCCTGGCGGAAGGCCTCTTCCTCGCGCCAGGCGGCGACGAACCCGCGCCAGGTGCTGCGCGAACGCGCGCGCCAGGCGGACCGGTCCGGTCGTTCCCTTGTCGGGTCGGTCAGTCACGCGATGCGCCGGTTTCCAGGCGACGTCGAGCTGGCGCGCCGGCGCGCACGTCGTCGAGACGGCGCACGGGCATCGTGTGCGGGGCGGACTTGACCGATGGCCGCGTCGGTCTCGGCTTCGCGACGGATGGCGGAGAGCGCCTCGACGAAGCCGTCGAGCTCTTCGCGCGTCTCGGATTCGGTGGGCTCGATCAGGAGGCACTCCGGGACCAGCAACGGGAAATACGTGGTCGGGGCATGGTAACCGTGATCGAGCAGCCGCTTGGCGAAATCCATCGCCGTGACGCCCTGCTCCCGCGCCTGGCGCTTCAGCGTCACGATGAACTCGTGGCTCGCGCGCCGGCCCGGGTAGGCGGCATCGAAGCCGGCTTCCGTGAGCCGCGCCAGCAGGTAGTTCGGCATTGAGCGTCGAGTATTCGGCGACCCGCCGCATGCCGGCGGCGCCGAGGATGCTCATGTAGACCCAGGCGCGCAGCAGCACGCCGGTGTTGCCCATGAATCCCGACAGGCGCCCGATCGACTGCGGCAGGTCGCGCTCATCGAGCCAGCGATAGCGCTCGCCCTCGCTGCGCGACGACCGGAACCGGCATGGAACGGCAGCAGGCGCTGGCCGACGCCGACCGCGCCCGAGCCCGGGCCGCCGCCGCCATGCGGCGTCGAGAAGGTCTTGTGCAGGTTCATGTGGATCACGTCGAATCCCATGTCGCCGGGCCGGACCTTGCCGAGGATGGCATTCAGGTTCGCGCCGTCGTAGTAGAGCAGCCCGCCCGCCTCGTGCACCTTGCGCGCGATCTCGACGATGCGCCGCTCGAACACGCCGAGCGTGCTCGGGTTCGTCAGCATGATGCCCGCGGTCGCGGGCGACAGCGCGCGCCTCGAGCGCGCCCGATGTCCACGTCGCCGTCGGGCAGCGTCGGAATCTCGCGCACCTTCATGCCGCACATGGTCGCGGTCGCCGGGTTCGTGCCGTGCGCGGCATCGGGCACGATGATCTCGGTGCGCGCGAGGTCGCCGCGCGCGCGGTGATAGGCGCGGATCATCGCAACCCCGGCGAACTCGCCCTGCGCGCCCGCCATCGGCGTCAGCGAGACGCCGGCCATGCCGGTCACGTGCTTCAGCATTTCCTGCAGCTCGAAGAGGCATGCCATGACGCCCTGCCCTGTCGCAGACCTGTGCGCAGCGGGTGCCGCCCGAGGAAGCCCGGCAGCATCGCGAGCGAATTGCAGCGCCCGCGGGTTGTACTTCATCGTGCAGGAGCCGAGCGGGTAGAAGTGCGTGTCGATGCCGAAGTTGAGCTGCGACAGGCGCGTGTAATGCCGGACCGCCTGCAACTCCGGACACCTCGGGCAACGGCGGCGGCTGCCGGCGCCGGAATGCGGCGGGCACGTCGGCCGGCTCCGCGGCCGGATACTGCGCCGTCGCGCCGCGCCCCGGCGCGCGGAGTTCGAAGATCAGCGGTTCGGGCTTGCGCATGGCCATGGTCAGGCCGCCTTCGGGCGGCCGAGCGCCCGGCCGAGCGCGCGCGCGTACGTTTCGATGTCGGCCCTCGTGCGCGTCTCGGTCGCGCAGACGAGGAGCGCATCGCCGAGTTCCGGGTAGATCGCGCGACAGATCGAAGCCGCCGATGATGCCTTCCGACTGCGAGCGCCTCGAGCACGGGCGCGACCGGCCGGTCGAGCTTCAGCACCGCCTCGTGGAAGCGCGGCCCGGCAAAGGCCGCGCGCACGCCGGGCAGCTGCCCGAGCGCCGCGACGAGATCGTTGGTGCGCGCGATGCAGGCGCGCGCGACGCGCGCAAGGCCCGTGGGCCCGAGGAGCGCAAGGTGGATCGTCGCGGCCGTCATCAGGAGTCCCTGGTTGGTGCAGATGTTCGAAGTCGCCTTGGCGCGGCGGATGTGCTGCTCGCGCGCCTGCAGCGTCAGCGTGAAGCCGGGCGTGCCCTCGGTATCGACCGTGCGACCGGCGATGCGCCCCGGCATCTGGCGCACGTGCTCCATGCGGCAGGCCATGAAGCCGACGTAGGGGCCGCCCGAGGACAGCGGCACGCCAAAGGGCTGCGCATCGCCGCAGGCGATGTCGGCGCCGCCGTCGCCCCATTCGCCCGGCGGTGCGAGGAGCGCGAGCGACACCGGATTCACGGCCGCGATGACGAGCGCGCCGTTCGCGCGCGCCCAGCGCGTGAGCGCATCCACATCCTCGAGCTGGCCGAAGAAATTCGGCTGCGGGATCACGATCGCGGTGATGTCCTCGCCGGCGAATTGCCGCCAGCGACTTCGGATCGATGCGCCCGCTCGCCGCGTCGTAAGGCACGGCGTCGAGCTTCAGGCCCTGTCCTTCCGTGATCGCACGCGCGACGCGCCGCCAGGCGGGATTGACCGTCGCCGGCATCAGGATGCGCGCCGATTTCGAACGCCGATGCGCGCGCACCGGCCATGAGGCAGGCCTCGGCGAGCGCCGAGGCGCCGTCGTAGAGCGAGGCGTTCGACACGTCCATGCGCGTTGAGTCCCGCGATCATGGACTGATACTCGTACATGATCTGCAGCGTCCCCTGGCTCGCCTCGGCCTGGTAGGGCGTGTAGGCGCTGTAGATCTCGCCGCGCGTCACGAGCGCCCAGACGGGCGCCGGGATGTGATGCTCGTAGGCCCCTGCGCCGATGAAGTTGAGCGGCAGGCCATCCGCGGCGGCGCGCGCGCCGGCGAGGCGCGCGACTTCCATCTCGGGCAGGGCGTCGGGCACGCCCTGCGAGGGCATCGATGCGAAGCGACTTCGGGATCTCGTCGAACAGGTCGTCGATCGCTCGGCGACACCGATGCGGTCGAGCATCGCGCGGACATCCTCGGCCGTGTGCGGGATGTAAGGCACAGGTCCAGCCTCCGGCGGCGGCGACGGCCTTCGTAGGCCTCTGGCGTCGAGCGTCTCGGTGGCGGCGCCGCCCGCGGGCTTGAGCCGCATGATCCAGCCCGCGCCGTAGGGATCGCGGTTGATCAGCTCGGGCTCGGTCGCGAGTTTTGGATTGCCGGATGTCACTTCGCCCGCGATGGGGCTGTAGACGTCCGAGGCCGCCTTGACGGACTCGACCACCGCGCAGGCATCGCCCGCGGCGAGATGGCGCCCGGCCTCGGGCACTTCGACGAACACGAGATCGCCGAGCGCCTGCTGCGCGTGATCGGTGATCCCGACCTCGATCGTGCCGTCCGGCAGAGTCCGGAGCCATTCGTGGCTCTTGGTGTAGCGCAGGTCGGCGGGGTACGAAGCTCATGCGGTTTCTCCAGTCTAGAGTTTCAATCATGGCTTTGCCGTGACGGACGAACGGCGGCTTGACGATGCGCGCCGGCATGCGCTTGCCGCGGATGTCCACTTCGACGCGTGCCCGCGGCGGCGCGCCGGCAGCGCGCGCGAGCCGATCGAGCGCTCGAGCGTCGGCGAGAACGTGCCGCTCGTCAGCTCGCCCTCGCCGGCGCGCCCGCGATACACTTCTGGTGCGAGCGCAACACGCCGCGGTCTTCGAGCAGCAGAGCCCGGTGAGCGCGCGTGCGATGCCCGCTTCGCGCTGCGCAACCAGCGCGCTCTGCCGACGAAATCGCGCGTTGCCGTCGAGCGCCACTGTCCAGGCGAGGCCGGACTCGAGCGGCGTGACCGTCTCGTCCATGTCATTGCCGTACAGGTTCATGCCGGCCTCGAGCCGCAGCGTGTCGCGCGCGCCGAGCCCGCAGGGCGCGACGCCCGGCCGCGGCGAGCGCCTGCCAGAAGTCCGCCGCCGCTTCCGAGGGCAGCGCGATCTCGAAGCCGTCCTCGCCGGTATAGCCGGTGCGCGAGACGAACCATCTCGTCGCAGGCGGCGCCGAAAAACGCGCCGAGCGCGCCCGCGGCGGCGCGGCAGGACTCCGGCAGGAGCGGCGTCGCCTTCGCCCGGGCATTCGGCCCCTGCACGGCGATGATCGCGAGATCCCGCCGCGGCACGTGCCGCGACGCCGACCGGCTTCTGCATGATCGCTCGATCCAGGCGAGGTCCTGTGTCGGCGCGTGCCCGCGTTGACGACGAGCCGGAACCAGCGCTCGTCGATGAAGGTACGCGATCAGGTCGTCGATGACGCCGCCGTCTCGGTCGCAGCATGCAGGTGTAGAGCGCCTTGCCGGGCGCCGTGAGCTTGCCGACGTCGTTGGCGAGCAGCCGAAGCAGGAACGGCGCGGACGCCGGCGCCGCGCAGGTCGACCGACGCATCATGTGCGAGACGTCGAACATGCCCGCGTCGCGGCGCACGGCGTGGTGCTCCTCGATCTGCGAGCCGTAGCTGCGACCGGCATGTCCCAGCCGCCAAAATCCACCATGCGCGCGCCGGCCGCGACATGGAGGTCATAGAGCGGTGTTCGTCGTCCCATGCGCCTTCCCGATCCAAGTCCCGGCCACAAAAGGGCGGCGGGCCATACGGCCCGCCGCCCTCTGTCCTGAAACCTGAGAGATTGGGTACCGGCCCTGTTCCGGTTCCGCTCCCCTTCGGTGGGCCCATACGGGCCGCTCTCCAGGAGTTCGCAGGTTCCTGCCGTTCGGGTGCCCTGAGCGTTTCCGGGCGGGTTGCGCCTTCGGCGCCGCGCGTGCGCGGACTCTCCGGCAGGTCCTCTTCGCGACACGCCGGATTCTGGCGGAAAGCGCCCCGGGTGCACAGGGTATGGTCCCGCCGTCAAAAGCACCCGGCACCGGAGTCGTCCATGTCCCGCTTGCTCGCGTCACCCGCCGTCGTCCTGTCCATCCTCCTCTCGGCCCCGCTCGCGGCCATCGGCCGATGCGACCGCCGATCTTCATGCCCTCTTCGATCGTGAATGGGAGCGCGACCTCGCCGAGCAATCCGCTGTCCGGCGACCTACGTGGGCGACACGCGCTACAGCGACCGCTGGCCCGACCTCTCGCCGGCGGCGCAGTCGGCCCGCGATGCCGGCCGACGCAAGAGTCCTGGACGATCTCGCCGCGATCCCGCGCGAGCAGCTGCCGCCCGCGGAACAGCTCAGTTACGACCTGTTCCGGCATGACTACGAGATGCGCAAGGCGGCCGCCCCGTTCCACCGCGAGTATTACGCCGTCGAGGCGAGCGGCGGACCGCAGTCACTCAACGAAGTGGCCGACGTGATGCCGTTCGAGACCGTGCAGGACTACGACACCTGGCTCCGGCGCATGACGGGCGCTCCCGGCCTCCTCGACCAGTTCGGCGACCTGCTGATTGCGGCGCGGCGCCAGGAAGCGCACGCAGCCGCGATCATCATGGAGCGCGTGCTGCGCGCCGCTCGCAGCGCAGGTGCCCGACAAGCCGGAAGACAGCCCGTACTTCCGATCAGCTTCCGTTCTTATCCCGATTCGATCCCCGCCGCAGATCGCATGCGGTTGACTCGGCGGAAGCGAAGAGCGTGATCGCGGAATCCGTCATCCCGGCCTATCGCCGCTTCAATGCGCGCTGTTCCGCGACAAGTACCTGCCTGCGACGCGCCAGACCGTCGGCCTCTGGGACACGCCGGCCGGACTCGCCCACTACGCCTACCCTGTCGCGGTATCACACGACGACTGCGCTGACGCCGGCTGAGATCCACGAGATCGGCCTCAAGGAAGTCGCGCGCAACCGCGCCGAGATGCAGAAGGTGATGGACGAGGTCGGCTTCAAGGGCTCGCTCACCGATTTCTTCCAGTACCTGCGCACGCGATCCGAAGTTCTATTACAAGACGGGCGACGAGTTGTCTCCGTGCCTATGCCCTACATCACGAAGATGATCGATCTGAACTGCCGCGCCTGTTCGGCAAGCTCTACCGCACGCCGTTCGGGCTGCGACCGATTCCGGAGAACAGCGCCCCGAACACGACACCCGCCTATTACCAGGGCCCGTCGCTCGACGGCTCGCGGCCGGGCTACTACTACGTGAACCTGTACCGCCCCGAAGTCCGGCCGAAATGGGAAATGGAAGTGCCTGACGGTGCACGAGGCCGGCGCCGGGCCATCACCTGCAGATCGCACTCGCCCAGGAGCAGACCGACCTGCCGAGACTTCCGCCGCGCCGGCCCCGGCTATCACTGGCCTACGATGGAGGGCTGGGGACTCTATTCGGAGCGGCTCGGCTACGACCTCGGTCTCTACAAGGATCCATATTCGCGCTTCGGGCAGCTCACCTACGACCAGTGGCGCGCCATACGGCTGGTCGTCGATACCGGCCTCCACGCCATGAAGTGGACGCGGCAGCAGGCCATCGACTATTTCATGGCGAACGCGGCGAAGACCGAGGCGGACATCATCAACGAGATCGACCGCTACATCTCCGATCCGGGGCAGGCGCTCGCCTACAAGGATCGGCCAGCTGAAGTTCCTGGAACTGCGCGAGCGCGCGAAGGCGGCGCTCGGCGACAAGTTCGACATCCGGGCCTTCCACTGACACGGTGCTCTCGACCGGCGCCGTCCCGCTCGGACATCGTCGAACGGAACGTGGACGACCTGGATCGCCGCACAGAAAGCGAAGTGATCGCAGCCGCGCCGAACCACGGTCGCGAGTCCGCATCGGCGCCGTCAAGGTCGGCGGCGGCGCGCCGGTCGTCGTGCAGTCGATGACCAACACCGACACGGCGGACGTCGCGGCGACCGCGCGCGCAGGTGCGCGAGCTCGCGCGCGGCCGGATCCGAGCTGGTGCGCGTGACGGTCAACACCGACGAGGCGGCCGCCGCGGTCCCGCACATCCGCGACCGGCTCGCTCCGAGGGCTGTGCCGTGCCGCTCGGTCGGCGACTTCCACTTCAACGGCCACAAGCTCCTCGCCCGCGCACCCGGCCTGCGCCGCAGGCGCTCGACGAAGTACCGCATCAATCCCGGCAACGTCGGCCGCGGCAGCAAGCGCGATCCGCAGTTCGCCGACCATGATCGAGACCGCCTGCCGCTACGCGAAGCCGGTGCGCATCGGCGTCAACTGGGGCAGCCTCGACCAGGACCTGCTGACCCGCATGATGGACGAGAACTCGAAGCTGCCGCGAGCCGCTCGATGCGGCTCGAGGTGCATGCGCGAGGCGCATCGGTCGTCTCGGCGCTCGACATCCGCCGCGCGCGCCGAGGAGCTCGGGCTTGCCGCGCGACGCGATCGTGATCAGCGTGCAAGGTCAGCGGCGTGCAGGACCTGATCGCCGATCTATCGCGATCTCGCCGCGCGCTGCGACTACCCGCTGCATCTCGGCCTGACCGAGGCGGGCATGGGCGCCAAGGGCATCGTCGCCTCGACGGCGGCGATGGCGGTCCTGCTGCAGGAAGGCATCGGCGACACGATCCGCGTCTCGCTGACGCCCGGAGCCGGGCGGCGACCGCACGCCAGGAAGTCGTCGTCGCCCAGGAAATCCTGCAGAGCTCGGCCTTCGCGCCGTTCCTGCCGCTGCGTCGATCGCCTGCCCGGGCTGCGGCCGCACGACCAGCAGCTATTTCCAGGAGCTCGCGCAGAGCATCCAGGAGCACGTGCGCGGTGCGCATGCCGGCGTGGCGCCAGCGATTACGTCGGCGTCGAGAACATGACCGTCGCCGTCATGGGCTGCGTCGTCAACGGCCCCGGCGAGAGCAAGCACGCGAACATCGGCATCAGCCTGCCGGGCACGGGCGAGCGCCCGGTCGCGCCGGTCTACGAAGATGGCGAGAAGACGGTGACGCTGAAGGGCGAGCGCATCGCCGAGGAATTCCAGGAACTGGTCGAACGCTACGTCGCGCGCCGCTTCGCGCGCAGGGAGGCCTGATGGATGCACTTGAAGGAACGCAAGTGCGTGCCCTGCGAGGGCGGCGTGCGGCCGCTCGACGAGGAACCAGGCGACCGGGATGATGAAACTCCTGCACGCCGACTGGAAGCTGGTCGAGGACGGCAAGGCGATTCGCCGCGAGCTCAAGTTCCCGGATTTCTGGCGCACGATGAGCTTCGTCAACGCGCTCGCGCATATCGCGAATGTCGAGGACCACCACCCGGATCTCGAGGTCGGCTACAACTACTGCCGCGTGCGTTACTCGACGCACGCCATCGGCGGCCTGTCCGACAACGACTTCATCTGCGCCGCCAAGGCTGACGCCCTGCTATGACCACAAGGGGCATCGACGCGGCGCACCGGCGGCTGATCTTCGCCTCCTCGCTCGGCACCGTCTTCGAGTGGTACGACTTCTACCTCTACGGCACGCTCGCCGTGTTCTTCTCGGCGCTCTTCTTTCCGCCCGGCAACGACACTGCGGCCTTCCTCGCGAGCCTTGCGACCTTCGGTGCGGGCTTCGCGGTGCGCCCGCTCGGCGCGCTCGTCTTCGGCCGCATCGGCGACCTGGTCGGCCGCAAGTACACGTTCCTGATCACGATCGTCGTGATGGGCCTCTCGACGGCGCTCGTCGGCGTGCTGCCGACCTATGCGCAGATCGGCATCTGGGCGCCGATCCTGCTGGTCAGCCTGCGCCTCGCGCAGGGCCTCGCGCTCGGCGGCGAATACGGCGGCGCGGCGACCTATGTCGCCGAGCACGCGCCCGCGGGCAAGCGCGGCTATTACACGAGCTGGATCCAGACCACGGCGACGCTCGGATTTTCCTGTCGCTCGCCGTGATCCTCGCCTGCCGGCTCGGTTTCGGCGAGGACGCGTTCAAGGCCTGGGGCTGGCGGCGTGCCGTTCCTGATCTCCGTCGTGCTGCTCGCGGTCTCGGTCTACATCCGGCTGCGCCTGCAGGAATCCCCGCTCTTCGTCGAAGATGAAATCGAGCGGCCGCCTGTCGCGCGCGCCGCTGACCGAAAGCTTCGCGAAATGGGGCAATGCCCGGCTCGTGCTGCTCGCCCTCTTCGGCGCGACCGCCGGCCAGGGCGTCGTCTGGTACACGGGCCAGTTCTACGCGCTCTTCTTCCTGCAGAACACGCTGAAGCTCGACTTCCAGACCGCGTACCTGCTGATCGCAGCGGCGCTCGTGATCAGCACGCCCTTCTTCGTGTTCTTCGGCCGCCTTTCCGACCGCATCAGGCGCAAGCGCATCATGGTGGCCGGCTGCCTGCTCGCCGCGCTCACCTTCATCCCGATCTTCAAGGGACTGACGCTGTCGGTGAACCCGGCGCTCGCCGAATTCGAGGCACGTGCGGCCGTGACGGTCGCGGGCCAGGACTGCCGCTTCCACATCTTCGCGAAGCCGAAGACCGCCTGCGACCAGGCGCGCGACTTCCTGACCAAGGCCGGCGTCAACTACTGAGCGCATCGCGCCCGAGGCCGGCCGTGACGTCGTGACGACAATCGCCGGCACGAGCCTTGTCGGGATACGACGAGGCCGCCTACCGGGCGGCGCTCGATGCGGCCGGCTACCCGAAGTCACCGGATCCGGCGCGCATCAACCTGCCGGTCACGCTGTTCCTGCTCGTGATCCTGGTGCTCTACGTCACGATGGTCTACGGGCCGATCGCGGCCTTCCTCGTCGAGCTGTTCCCGACGCGGATCCGCTATTCGTCGATGAGCCTGCCCTATCACATCGGCAACGGCTGGTTCGGCGGCTTCCTGCCGTTCCTGGCCGCCGCCCTCGTCGTGCTGACGGGGAATATCTACTACGGGCTGTGGTACCCGATCGCCGTCGCCGCGATGAGCGGCATCGTCGGCCTCATCGGGCTGCGCGAGACGAAGGACGCCGACATCCGGTCATGAGGGCGGGCGCCGCACGGATGCGGGCACCTCGCCCGCGACGCCGAGCGCGCGCTGCATGAGCACCCGCTTCAGGGTGCCCGATGATTGCGCGAGGCCGAGCGCGCCCTGGCGCAGGCGCGATTGCAGCGGGTTGCCGCCGAAGAACAGGCGCTTGATGCCGTCGAGGAGCGCGATCGCCGGCAGCGCTTCGGCCTTGCGCCAGCGCTCGTAGCGCCGCAGCACCCGCAGCTCCCCGGATCGTCGCCCGCGGCGACCGCCTCGCCCAGGACATCGACGAGCGCCGCCGCATCGAGGAATGCGAGATTGATGCCCTGCCCCGCGAGCGGGTGCACGGTGTGGGCCGCGTCGCCGACGAGCGCGATGCGCTCGGCCGCATAGCGCCGCGCGTGCTGGAGCCTGAGTGGAAACGCCGCGCGCGGTGTCGCCGCCGCAAGCCGGCCCAGCACGCCGGCCGACGCCACGGTCACGCGCTCTGCAAACTCCGCATCCGGGCAGTGCACCAGTTCCTCCGCCTGCTCCGGGAGCGTCGACCAGACGAGGGACACGCGCCCGTCCGCGAGCGGCAGGAGGGCCAGTGGACCCGTGTCGAGAAATCGCTGCCAGGCGGTCGCGGCATGCGGCTTCTCGGCGTCGAGGTGCGCAACGACCGCGCGCTGGCCATAGTCCCAGCCGCGCGTCTCGATGCCGGCCTGGCGGCGCACGGCCGACTCGGCGCCGTCAGCGCCGACCACGAGCCCGGCGCGGAACTCGCGCCCATCGCCGAGACCGATGCGGACCGCATCGCGGGTCGCCTCGAGCGTCGCAAAATCCGCGCGCAGCAGGATGACGCCCATCGCCTCGGCGCGCGCCGTGAGCGCGGCCTGGATGCTCCGGTTCTCGCCGATGTGGCCAAGGTCCGGCTCGCCGAGTTCGGCGGCATCGAAGACGAGCGCGTCCGGGCCTGGCGGGTCCTGGCGCTCTTCCCAGATCACCATGCGCTCGTAGGCCGCGGCACGCGCCGCGACCGCGGGCCAGGCGCCGGTGCGCTCAAGGAGCTGTTGCGTCGCGCGCGAAAGCGCCGAGACGCGGATGTCGAGCGGCGCGCCCGGCGCGGGCGCGGCGACCGGCCGCGGCTCGATGAGCGCGATGCGCAGGCTCGATGTCGCCGGCGTCGCCGCGAGCAGGGCTGCCGTGCCGGCGCCTCGCCATCGCGCCGCCGACGATCACGACGTCGAAGTCGCGCTTCATGGCGGCCCGCCCGCGAGCGGCAGGCCGCGCACGAGCCGCGGCTGTCGTCCGGCGAGACCCATCGTGCGCCGCGCGAACTCGTGCTTCACCGGGCGCAGCAGGTCGAAGAGCACGAGGCCCTGCCCGCGCGCATGCCGGACCGGCGCGAACGGCAAGCCGAAGCCGCGCACCAGCGCGTCCGTGAACCGGATGACGGCCCGCCGATCCGGCGTCCGCCAGGCGGCGTAGCGCTCGAGCAGCGGGGCCGCGCCCGGATCGCCGTCTCCCGCTTCGGCGAGCAGTTCCGCGAGCATCGCGAACGTCGCGCAGCGCGAGATTGAAGCCCTGGCCCGCGACCGGATGCAGCGTCTGCGCCGCATTGCCGATGATCACGGCCCGTGGCGCCGTGAGCCGCTCCGACTCGGTCAGCGCGAGCGGGTAGGCCTGCCGCCTGCCGACGCGCGTGAAACGCCCGAGTCGGAAGTCAAACGCCGCCTGCAACTCGGCCGAGGAACGCGCGGTCGTCGAGGCCGAGCGCGCGGCGTGCCGCTGCAGGCGCAGCGTCCAGACGACGGCCGAGCGCCCTTCCCCGATCGGCAGCACGGCGAGCGGGCCCGCCGGCGTGAAGCGTTCATAGGCGGTGTAGTCGTGAAACTGCGCCGTGTCGACATGGCGCGATGATCGCGTGCTGGCCGTAGTCCGAAGACGCTCGCCTCGATGCCAAGCGCCGCGCGCACGGCGGACTGCGCGCCGTCGGCGACGACCAGGAGACGCGCCTCGCCGCGTTCGCCGGCATCGGTCGTCAACCGGATGCGTGTCCGCGCCCGGCTGAATCGCAGCGACGCCCGCATGGACGAGGCGGATCCTGGGCGAGGCGGCAACCCGCTCGTGCAGCGCCCGGCCGAGCAGCCGGTTCTCGATCGTGTGGCCGAGCGCCGCGACACCCTGCTCCTCGGCGGTCAGGACGGCCGTGCCGAAGCTGCCGCGCTCGGACTACGTGGATGCGGCGGATCGGTGTCGCCTGGCTCGCGAATCTCCGGCCCAGGCGCCGATGCCCCTCGAGCACCCGCCGGCTGCCGTTCGACAGCGCGGTCGTACGCGAATCAAAACTCGGCTGCGCCTCGGACGCCGGCAGCACCGGCTCGATCACGGCCACGTCGAGCGGCAGCTCGCGAGCGCCGCCGCGAGCGAGAGGCCGACCATGCCGCCGCCGGCGATCGGCGACGTCGCAGCGGAAGGGCTTCGGGCGCGCTCATGCAGCCGCCATCAGGCGCTCGATCTCGTCCGGGTCCGTCGGCATGCCCGCCGTCAGTACCTTCGGGATCGCCCTCGGTGACGACCACGTCGTCCTCGATGCGCACGCCGATGCCCCTCCACTCGCGCCGCACGCCCTTCGCCCCGGCGCGATGTAGATGCCGGGCTCGATCGTCGTGACCATGCCGGGCTCGAGCAGCCGCCACTGGTCGCGCGACCTTGTAGTCGCCGACGTCGTGCACATCCATGCCGAGCCAGTGGCCGGTGCGGTGCATGAAGAACTGCCGGTAGGCGCCGTCCTTGATGAGCTTCGGCACGCGGCCCTTCGAGCAGGCCAAGCTGCACCAGGCCCCGCGTGATCGCACGCACGGCCGCCTCGTGCGGCTCGTTCCAGTGCGCGCCGGCGCGGACCTTCGGAGATCGCGCGCCTTCTGCGCCTCGAGCACGACCTCGTAGATCGCGCGCTGGCGGCGGCTGAAGCGCCCGCCGACGGGCAGCGTGCGGGTGACGTCCGAGGCGTAGTAGTCGAACTCGCAGCCGGCGTCGATGAGCAGGAGCTCGCCGTCCTGCATCTGCCGATTGTTGTCGCGGTAGTGCAGCGACGCAGGCGTTCGGGCCGCTGCCGACGATGGGGTGGTAGGAGATGTCGGCCCGGCGGCGGTGGAACTCGTGCAGCGACATCCGCCATCACCTCGTATTCCATGACGCCCGGGCCGGGCGCTGCCGCAGTGCCCGGCGGTGCGCCGCGCAGGCGATGTTGCGCCGAGCGGCGCATGGACATCGAGCTCGGCACGGCTCTTGGTGAGGCGCATCTCGTGCAGCGGGTGGTCGAGCGCGACGAACTCGTGGGGCGTGCGCATGCCGTGCTTGCCCTGGCGCAGCGCAGGCGGTTCACCCAGCCGATCACGCGCTGGTCGAATTCCGGGTGCGCGCCCATCGTGTAGAAGACGCGCGAGCAGCGCTCGAGCAGGCCCGGCAGGATCTCGTCGATGTCGCCGACCGGGAACGCGTCGTCGGCGCCGTACTCCTTCACGGCGCCATCCGGCCCCGCGCGGCTGCCGTCCCAGGCCTCGCGCGCAGGGTCGCGGTCGCGCACGAACAGCACGAACTCGCCTTGCGGACGACCGGGAATCAGCACCGCGACCGCCTCGGGCTCCGCGAACGAGGTCAGGTAGTAGAAGTCGCTGTCCGGACGGTAGTTGTACTCGACGTCGTTGTTGCGCATGCGCACCGGGGCGGCGGGCAGGATCGCGATGGCGTCGCGACCCATATGGCGCATCAGCAGGCGCCGGCGCTTCGCAAACTCATCCCTGCGCATGGGCCTCGCCTGCGCGAGCTCGTCAGAAGTGAGCTGCGCGCCCGCGCGCACGAACTCGAACAGCTCGGTGAAATCCGCCTCGGCGGCATCGGCGTTGCGACCGGGCTCGAGCTCGGCGCGCCCGATGTCCGTCAGGTCGCGCAGGAACTCGCTGATGTGGGCCTCTTTCACGACTTCGCGCGCCGAGGGTGCCCGAGCCGATGCCGTACAGGAAACCGTCGCACCAGGCCGCGAGCGCCGCGACGCGATCGGACAGCGGGGCGTTATCGTCCGGGATGGCGGGCGAAAGCTGAATTCCGTCGAGCGCAATGCGTCCAGTGGTCTCTTCGTGCGCGGCCAGCAGTCCCTCGGCGGGACTCGATCGGGGACCGGGCACCGGAGTCCTCCGCGAGGTCCGTCATCCACGCCTGTGCGTCATAAGCTGGGCGCGCACAAGGGCGCCGCAAAGAAGTGCCATGTGCCTCGGCCGCATCGAAAGCGATATCCAGCCCGTCGAGGGCGGATTGAATCTCCCGTGCGTCATGGCCCAAACGGTAGCAGTAGTCAGCGGGTCGTGGCAGCATTGGCGCCATGGATGAGTCCAGCAAACCCGGCCTCGAACGCGAGTTCAAGCGCCTCGAGCGCCGCCTCGATGAGGCTGGTCGGAGTGGTCGCTCAGCTCAAGGAGGAGAACCGTGCGCTGCGCCAGCGCCAGGACACGCTCTCCGCCGAGCGGGCGACGCTGATGCAGAAGAACGAGCAGGTGCGGGCCCGCGTTGAAGCGATGATCGGGCGGCCTGAAGGCCATGGAGAGCGGCGCATGAGCAGCGACCCGAGCCGGATCAGCGTGAAGATCCTCGAGAAGGAGTACCACGTCACCTGTCCCGTGGAGGAGCGCCCCGCGCTGATCGACTCCGCGAATACCTCAACCGCAAGATGCGGGAGATCCGCGACAGCGGGCAAGGTGATCGGCCTCGACCGCATCGCCGTGATGGCCGCCCTCAACATCGTCAACGAAGCTGCTCCAGTCGCGCGGCCACGACGCAGGGGGTCGAGCACCGACCTCGCGACGCGGATCAAGGCCATGCGCGAGCGCGTCGAATCCGCGCTGACCCGCAGCCAGCTCGGAAACTGAATGATTGCGACTCGCGCCGGATGCGCGAGCGCGCCAAGCGTTTGGCGCCGCCTGCAGTGTTCGATTTGGGCCTGGGAACCTCTCGACCCTAATGTGAAAAACCCAGGAGCCTGGCTTAGCGGCAGTATTGTGCAAGTCCGCCTCGTTGCGGAAAGCCTTAAGTGCCACGGCCTGCTCCACTCTGTTGCTCCGGATCGAGAGCAGCGGTCTAAAACGGCACATGCGGGTGGCGCCTCTCGATTTCCCGCCATGGCTGACGATCGACCCGCCCTCCGGCGGCGCCTGCGCGCCGCGCGCCGTGCCGTGCCGGCCGCCGAACGCCCTGGCGCAGCCGCCGCAATCGACCGCGCCCCTGCGAGCCTCGGCCTGCCGCGCCCGGGCAGCCGCATCTCGGCCTTCCATCCCTTCGATGGCGAGATCGACCCCTCGGTCGCACTCGCCCGCGCGCGCGCACTCGGCTGCAGCGTCTACTACCCCGTCATCACGAGCCTTCGAGCGCGCCGCATGCGCTTCGTCGCGTCGATCGAGGATGCCGCCGCGGACGCGATCAGCCCCGCGCTGGCTTGACCTCGTCCTCGTGCCCTCGTCGGCTTCGATGCGCGCGGTACCCGCCTCGGCATGGGGGCCGGGTTCTACGACCGGCACTTCGCATTCCTCAGGCACCGGTTCACGTGGCACAGGCCCCGCCTCCTCGGCCTCGCCTTCGACGTGCAACGGGTCGAGCGCGCTTGCCGACGCCGCACACGACGTGCCGCTCTGGGGGATCGTGACCGAGCGCGGCATCTACTGGCCACGCCGCCTCGCATTCAATGCAAGCGGGAAGGACACCAGCGCGATGAACTACTGGCTGATGAAGTCCGAGTCGGACACGCTCCGGCATCGACCATCTCGCAAAGAGGCCTGGTCAGAAGGCACCCGGGGACTGGCGTGCGCAACTACCGCCAGGCGCGCAACATGCTGCGCGACGATTTTCGCCTTATAAAGACCGGGCTTCTTTCCATCATTCGAGCTGCGACGTACCCGGGATTTACGGCACCCTGGAAGTTGTGCGCGCGGGACATCCGGATGCAAGCGCCTTCGATCGCAAGAGCAAGTACTACGACGCCGGCAGCGACCCTGCGAACCCCGCTGGTACCAGGTCGAGGTGCGCCTGCTGAAGAAATTGGCGCAGCCGGTGACGCTCGAGATGCCGCGCGCACACGCCGCGGGTGCGTTGAAGGACCTCATCGTGTTGCGTCGAGGCAATCGCCTCTCGGTGATGCCCGTCACTGCGGCGGAGTGGAAATTAGCAATACGTA
>ERZ1370068.4804-contig-3860_pt1 | contig 38705 bp, 45 predicted proteins | sample MGYA00561227_ERZ1370068 | MGnify/ENA primary metagenome ERZ1370068 (study PRJEB38410, sample SAMEA6850437) | metagenome | study: Metagenomic assessment of the ecological functions of the soil: analysis of the soil microbiota associated with the...
GTTGATCTCGAGCGCCATCTTCGCGATGGCCTGGTCGACTGGCGGCGGATCTTCGTCGGAGAGCGCTCGAGCCGACCCGAGCAGCGCCGGCACGGTATTTGGAGTCGACCCGGAGGGCCGTCTGGAACGACTTCAAGCGCCTCGGCGCGGTTGAATGCGTCGAGGAACAATTCACCGAACGCGGTCTCGATGACCGGATCCTCTCGGCGCCGCCTGCGTGGCATCGATATAAGCGGCCTTGGCCTCTTCGAACCGTCCGAGGGCCCGGAGCGCGCGGGCCCCGCGGGCGAAATCAGACGGCGTCCCTGGCGGTGTTGGTCACCGACGCGCACGTTCGAGGACGGCCTTCGCGTCGGACCGGCCCGAGCATCTGCAGCAACAGACCGAGCTCGAGAGCGCAGCGTCGCTCGTCGGCGCACGCTGCGCAACCGGGCGAAGGGCGGTTTCGGCCTGCTGATAGCGTCCGCGCGCGATGTCGGCACGGGCCACGCAGCGCCGCGACCGTGCGGATCCTGCGCGTCCAGCTTCTCGAGCAGACCGGCCACCCGGTCGTAGTGACCCTCGTTCAAGCGCGCGCGTGGCCTGCTCGATCGCGGGCGGCGGCTGCGGCCGGCGCGACTGCGCGACCGCCACGGAAATGACGGAAAGAACGGCGAGCGCGGCGACGGCTCCTAAGCGCCTTGCGCATCATGGCCACATTATATAGACGGCTGTGCCACCCGCTTGGGCCTTAGAACATCTCGTGCCAGGTGTAGAAGAGCGCGGCGTTCGAGCGCCTGCACAGCCATAAAGGAACCGGTCCAGGCTGGGCGATGCCGAGGCGGCACGACGGAGGCGAACCAGAGAAAGGCCGGAAAGAGGACCGCGCGAGAACGCGCCCGGTTGAGAAGAATCCGCCGGCGGCCAGCGGCGGAAGGATATTGATCAGGATGAACACCGCGTACGGCAAGGCCGAAGCCGTCGCCACACCGGGAATGCTGCAAAGATGACGAACAGCGCGCCGAGTCCGTTCAGCGTGTCGAACGGCAGCACTTTCGTGAAGATGTACGGACCCGACTCGGCCATGTAGCCGTAGTACTTGATAGCGAGCGGCAACAGTCCGCTGTACTGACGGCCCCACGCCGCGTGCCCTTCCGCCCAGGCGAGCGGATCGCCGGTGAGATTCCAGACGAAGCGCTGAGTAGATCAGCACGCCGATGCCCGGTGCCGCCGCCGACGCAGCAGCGACGGGATCAACGCGCGCCAGGCTGTCGCGTCAGCCGGAAGACGGTCGTCGGCGCCGCCGCGCGCCGCCCTGCAGCCATCGCCGGCAGCCACGGCGCAATGGCCATCAGCGCAAGCGGGATCGACAGGAAGCAGCCGTTGGGACGCGTCAGCCCGACGAGCAAGCCCCAGATCGCCGCTTTGACGAACTCGCGACGGCGAAAGTGATAGAACGCGCCGGCCGAACCGAGCAGGAAAACGACTCGCTGTAGAGCGCGCTGAAATACAGCGCGAACGGGTAGGTCGCTGTTACACCAGCACCGCCCATCGCGCCGACATCTTCATCGTCGATGAACTCGCGCGCGAGACGGTAGATGTAGACGAGCGACCAGAAAAACGCGGCGAGCACGACCATCGTGCCGCCCCACAGGAACGCCGGCGACGATCCGCCGAAGAACCGGCCGACGACGCGAATGGCGACCGGGAGCGCCGGAAAAATACGATGTTCTGCTGCTCGTTGACGTCGTGCGTGCGATAGCGATAGCCATCGGTCACGACGCTCATGTACCAGGCGGTGTCCCACTTGCCCTGCAGGTTCAGGAATTCGTTGTCGACGAAGCGAAGCGGCGGCCGGCCGTTGTTGCTGTAGCCGAGCGTGATGACCGCGAAGTAGCCCACGAGCAGGATGGCCGGGTCGCGTGCCGACGAACGCCAGTCGCGCGATCGCCGACGCCGGCGTCTGCCACGCGGCGCGCAAGGCGCCGCGGGATGTCCGACACGATGGCCGGGCGCGGCGACGATCGCGTGACGCACGCATCGGCCAGCGACCGCGGCCGCGATCAGAAGACGGTATGGCGACGTGAGCGCGACGCGGATGCCCGTTGACGCGCTCGCGAAAGCCACCCCACCCGGCGACAACGGCTGCGACGCGACAATCAGGAGACAGGCAGACGAGATCGAGAAATCGCGCCCAGCGAGGCGGCGCCGACGTGATGGATCAGATGCGGGGACGGGACGGACATGCGCGAGCCGAGGCTCGCGCCTCAGCCGCGCCGGAGTATAGCATCGCGCGCGCGGTTCTCGACCGGCGATGCGACGCAGCAGGAGCGTGCCGAACACGACGAGCGCGAGCGGACCGACACCACGCGCGCGCGTCATCATCGCCACGCCGACGATCTCGCCGACGACCGCGACGTAGTTCGGGTGACGCATGATCCGATAGGGGACCGCTGTCGATCGACGACGAACCGGGCACGACGATGACGCGGAACGTCCAGAACGATCCGAGCGTCGCGATCGCCCACCACTTCAGGAGCTTGGCGGCAGCGAACACCGATCGAGCCCGCGAGCGAACCATCGCTCCGCCTGGCGTGGCGCTCGCGCAGCGCGCCTTCAGCGAGCATCGCGACGAACACGCCCGGATAGGCGATCTGCATCAACTGATACACATCGCCGGCGGGCTCGATGCCGCCGCGCGCATCGCTGCGCCGTGCTCGTTCGCCGCTGCGCGGCGCGCCTCGACGATCATCGAACGCAGCGACCGACGAAGACAACGCAGCAAGCAGGCGACGCAGAGTCGCAGAGGCATTCAGTAGTTGGTGCCGCGTGCTCTGCGGTGTTCTGCGTTCCTCTCGTGCCACAGATCGCAGTCGCCGGCGCGGTAGATGAGCGAGCGCAGAATCGGTTGCAGCAACGGCGCGCCGGCCGTGGCCAGCACGCACGCGCGACGGAGATCCGACCAGCGCTGCGCAGCGCGCGATTGAATCGCTACTTCGCAGTCGAATTCGCGGCGGCGCTCGCGCCGCGAGCTGCATCGTGGACGCCCGCCCAGCCGTGGGCGAGCGCGCAAGTGCGGCCTCCGCGGCGAGCTCGCCGCCGCGGACGGCGAACCGCAGACCGTCGCCGGTCATCGGATCGATGAAGCCGGCGGCGTCGCCGGCGAGCAGCAGGCCGTCGATCGCCGCGTCGCCGGCGACGTCGACGGCCAGCGGTCCGAGCACGACCGGCGGCCCGACGAAGCGCGCGCGCGGCGAGCACGATCGCGCAGCACGCGATCGCGCGGCCAGCTCGCCGCTGACAGCAGCGCCGAGCGGATCGCGCGAGCTCGGCGTCGCCGCGCGACCGCGACGGCTTCACCAGACAGACGTTGGTCAGCCCGCCGGGCACCGGCGCGACGCCGATGTATCGTCCACGCCGGATGTGCATCTCGCCGAGGACGCCAGGGTCAGACCGGGGTCGACGTGCGACCGGTGTCTGACCGCGCGTAAAGTCTCGTAGCAGGCGCCGATCGCCCAGCGGCGCGGAGCGGACGGGATGACGCGCGCAGGCCGAGGCCGAACGCGATCGTCGAGCGCCGGCCGTCGGCGCGCGATCGTGACCCGCGCGCGATCGCGGCTGGCTCGCCGCCGTTCGACGCCGATCGCACACGCCGGCACGACCGATGCCGCGGCCGGCCGTTGTCGACGATCGCGCCGCTGCACGCGACGCCTCGGCTCGAACTCGACAGCCGGCCGTCGATCGCCTGCGCGCAGCAGCAGCCAGTCGAGATCGCGCCGGATGATCGCGCGGCCGACGAGCGCCGTCCGGATATCGTCCTTCGATCGTCGCGCCGTCTCGCCGGTCACGAGCATGCCGTCGACGCGCAGGCCGCGCGCCTCGATGCCATCGCGCCGAGGCCGAGCGCGCTGAGGATCGCGCAGCACGCCAGGATTGAGCGTGTCGCCGCACAGCTTGTCGCGCGGGAAACGTCGCGCGATCGACGAGCGCGCACGCGCGCGCCGGCGCGCGCGAGAACGGCGCCGGCCGACCGCACCGGCCGGTCCTGCGCGCCGACGATCACGACGTCATACATCGTCAGCGATCAGCGATCGCCTTGGGCGTCAAGCACCGGCAATGCCATCCAGCATTCGACGAACGATCACGCTCGCCCGATCACCAGCGCGCTGTTCTTCGATCCGAAGCCGAGGCAGTTGCACGAGCGCCGCCTCGACCTCGGCGGCGCGGCCGTGGTTCGGGATGAAGTCGAGATCGCACGCCGGATCGGGATCGCGCTGGTTGATCGTCGGCGGCAGGAAGCCGCGCGACAGCGCCAGCGCCGCGGTCGACGACGCCGGCCGCGCCGCTCGCGCCCTGCGGATGGCCGATCATCGACTTCACCGACGACCCGGCCAGCCGCTCGGCGTGATCGCCGAACACCTGGCGCACGCAGCGCGACTCGACGGCGTCGTTCAGCAGCGTCGACGTGCCGTGATAGTTGACGTAGCCGATCTCCTCGCGGCGCCGGCCCGACCGCTCGATCGCCAGCGCCATCGCGCGGACGATCTCCTCGCCGTCCGGCGCCATCTGCACGCGGTGATAGGCGTCGCAGGTCGATCCGTAGCCGTCGATCGACGCGTAGATCGTCGCGCCGCGCGCGCGCGCGCGATCCTCGCGCTCGAGCACGACCATCCACGCGCCTTCGCCGAGCACGAAGCCGTCGCGCCCGCTTGTCGAACGGCCGCGACGCCTGCGCCGGCCGGTCGTTGTACGCCGTCGACACGGCGCGCATCCGCGAGAAGCCGAAGATCATCCCCGGCGTGACGCACGCGTCGGCGCCGCCCGACAGCATCGACGTCGGCCTCGCCGGAGCGCAGCAGCGCCGCCGCGTAGCCGATCGCGTCGGTCGAGCTCGTGCAGCCGCACGACAGCACGTGGCTGACGCCGCGCAGCCGCAGCGAGATCGAGATCTCGCTCGACACCATGCCGACGATCGAGATCGGAATCGCGTAGGGCGTGACCTTCTTGCCGCGCTCGACGAAGAAGTCGTGGTACTGGCGCTCGCCGACGTCGATGCCGCCGCCGCCGCTGCCGATGACGACGCCGGCGCCCGGCTCGCCGATGCGCAGCCCGGCGTCGGCCCACGCCTCGCGCGCGGCGATGACGCCGATGAGCGCGGCGCGCGAGTAGCGCTTCGGATCGGCGCGGTAGCCCGCGATCCCAGATGTCGTCGCCCTCGAGCGCCGGCACATCGTCGATCGTGACGCCGGTGACCGGCGCCGCGACGCGGCACGCGAAGTCCGACGCGTCGAACTCGGTGATCGCGCGCGTGCCGCTGCAGCCGCGGCTGACGTGCTCCCAGAAGCGCTCGCGGCCGACGCCGAACGGCGAGACGACGCCGATGCCCGTGATGACGATGCGCAGGCCTGCCGGATGACGCATGGACGCTATAGTAATCAGCCTGCATGGCGAACGCGTGCGTTCGTCTGGGCTCGGCGGCGCGATGTTCGTCGGCGTCGCTCGGCGCTCATGCGCCTGGTGGTACTCGATCAGTTCGGCGAGTCCGACCGTCCGCCGGCGTGGCTGGTCGCATCGTCGTCGACGCGCTGCTGGTCACGGTGTTCGCCCTGCACCACAGCGCCTGCTCGCGCGCGAGCCGCGTCGAAGGCGCGCTCGCGCGACTCGTTCCGGCGCCGCTGCTTCGCTCGGTCTACGTCTGGGTCGCGAGCGCTGCTGCTCATCCTGGTGTGCGCTGCTGTGGCAGCCGGTCGGCGGCGAGCGTCTATCGCGTCGGCCGGCTGGCCGGCGCTGGCGTGCTATCGCGATCGTCCAGCTCGTACGGCGTCGTGGCTGATCGCGCAGTCGGTCGCGCGCGATCGATCCGCTCGAGCTGGCCGGCATCCGAACCGCGAGACGGCGCGACGAGGCAGCTGCAGACCGGCGGGCGCCTACGCGCTGGTGCGCCATCCGCTGTATTTCGGATGGGTGCTCGCGGTGTTCGGCGCCGCGCACATGACCGGCGACCGGCTGGCCTTCGCCGCGCCATGACGACGACTCTATCTGGTGATCGCGATGCCGTGGGAAGAGCGGTCGCTGGTGCGGCAGCTTCGGCGACGACTATCGTCCGCTACGCCGCGCGACGTGAGGTGGCGGATCGATCCCGTTCATCGTATTGAAGCGCGAGTCCTCGTCGTCGCCGCCGGCGTGGTCACGCCCTGCGCCGGGTGCCGCGCGCCGCCCTTCTCGATGAACACCATCGAGTGCTGCGAAGGAATATCGAACTTCTTCCCGCAGGTCTTGCAGGTCACCGAGTCGTCCATCGCGGATCATGTAGTCGCGCAGCTTGCCGCAGAGCGCACGGTCGCGCTCGTCGGCGCCAGGCGGCAGTGCGATCCTTCCTGCGTCCGGACGACCCAGCGCATCTGGTAGTCGTTGTCGCGCTTGCAGCGCGGACAGGTGAGCTTGTCGGTTCGCGTTTCGTTGCTTGGTTGTTGAAGAAGTCGCGTTCGTCGAGCGCCATGCGGCGATCATATCTATCGCTTTGAGCGCGTCGGCCGAAGCCGGACTCGGACGGCGACCGACCGGCGCGCACCTATCCCGAGCGAGCTTCCGGCCCTGGCCCTCCGCGCAGACCGTCGTCTTTCCGCTGACGCTGCAGCCGCTGGCGATCAACCGGCCGATGTCGATCGAGGCCGTGAACCGCGCGCCTGGCGGGCGATCGGCTGATCTTCCTGCCGCTGCAGACCACCGACAACGGACGAGCCGGAGCCGGCCGACCTCCGCACCGATCGGCACCATCGCCGCGATCCGGCAGATGGCGAAGGTGCCGAACGGCGGCATCCACGTCATCGTCGAAGGCCTGCGCGCGCGCGCAGGCCGACGCTGGTCACGCGGACCGGCGTCGTCGCTGCGCGCGACGGTCTCGCCGGCGCCCGAACGCGTCGAGCGATCGCTCGAGGTCGACGCCTACGTCCGGCGCCTGCAGGAGCTGATCGATCGCGCGCTGTCGCTCGTCGACCGGACTGTCGCAGGAGCTGCGCGGCGCTGGTCGCCGGCATCGACGATCCGCTGCGGCTCGCCTATCTGCTCGCCAGCCTGCTCGACATGAAGGCCGAAGAGAAGCAGCAGATCCTCGAGCAGAACGACGCTCATCGCGAAGCTGCGAGGCGGTGCCGAACGCGCTCGACCGCGAGATCGCGCTGCTCGAGATGAAGAGCAAGATCGAGTCGGCCGCGCAGCAGGAGATGACCGACGCGCAGCGGCAGTACTACCTGCGCCAGCAGCTGAAGGCGATCCAGGACGAGCTCGGCGAAGGCGAGAAGACCGAGGTCCAGGAGCTGCGCAAGCGCATCGCCGACGCGAAGCTGCCCGAAGCGGTCGCCGCGGTCGCGCGCGCGCGAGGTCGATCGGCTGGAGCGGATGACGCCGGCCTCGCCCGAGTACCAGATGATCCGCACCTACATCGACTGGGTGCTCGACGTCCCGTGGTCGACGACGACCGAAGATCGGCTCGATCCGGTCGCGGCGCGCGCAGGTGCTCGACGAGGACCACTACGATCTCGACAAGGTCAAGGAGCGCATCGTCGAGTACCTGGCGGTGCAGAAGCTGAAAGCGCGGCAGAGCGCGACGGCGCAGATCAAGGGCCCGATCCTCTGCTTCGTCGGCCCGCCCGGCGTCGGCAAGACGTCGCTCGGCCAGTCGATCGCGCGCGCGATGAACCGCAAGTTCGTCCGCATCTCGCTCGGCGGCGTCCGCGACGAGGCGGAGATCCGCGGCCACCGCCGCACCTACATCGGCGCGATCCCCGGCCGCATCGTGCAGGCGCTGAAGCAGGCCGGCGCGATGAACCCGGTGTTCATGCTCGACGAGATCGACAAGATCAGCGCCGGCTTCCAGGGCGATCCGGCGGCGGCGCTGCTCGAGGTGCTCGACCCGGCGCAGAACCACTCGTTCCGCGATCACTACCTCGAGATCAACGTCGATCTGTCGCGCGTGCTGTTCATCGCGACCGCGAACCAGCTCGGCACGATCCACCCGGCGCTGCTCGATCGCATGGAGATCATCTCGCTGGCCGGCTACACCGAGGAGGAGAAGCTGCACATCGCGCGGCAGTACCTGATCCCGCGGCAGCTCGAGGAGCACGGGCTCACGCCCGAGCCGGTCGTCGATCGACGACGACGCGGTGCGGCGCATCATCACGCGACTACACGCGCGAAGCCGGCGTCCGCAACCTCGAGCGCCAGATCGGCGCGGTCGCGCGCAAGATCGCGGCGCGCGTGGCGGGCCGACGCGCGACGCCGGCGCGATCGCGCACCGACGTCGATCACCGCGGCCGGCATGCCCGGACTATCTCGGCCCGCCGCAGATCCACGACGAGGTGTCGTTCCGCGTGTCGCGTCCCGGCGTCGCCACCGGCGTCGCGTGGACCGAAACCGGCGGCGACGTGCTGTTCATCGAAGCGCAGCCTGCTGCCGTCGCGGGCACCGGCAACCTGATCCTCACCGGCCAGCTCGGCAACGTGATGCAGGAATCGGCGCGCGCGGCGGTCAGCCACATCCGGTCGCACGGCGACGGAGCTCGGCATCTCCGCCGGAGTTCCTCGACACGCACGATCTCCACATCCACGTGCCGGCCGGCGCGATCCCCAAGGACGGCCCGTCGGCCGGCGTCACGATGGCGACGGCGATCGTGTCGGCGCTCGAGAATCAGCCGGTGCGCGAGGACGTCGCGATGACCGGCGAGATCACGCTCAGCGGCCTGGTGCTGCCGGTCGGCGGCATCCGCGAGAAGGCGCTGGCGGCGCGGCGCCACGGCATCAAGACGTTCATCCTGCCGGCGCGCAACGAGGCCCGACCTCGCCGAGCTCGCCTCCGAGGTGCAGGAGGCGATGCGGTTCGTGCCGGTGGCGACGCTCGAGCAAGCGCTGAAGGTGTCGCGTCCCTGCGCGCCGATCCGCCATGAGCCGAACTGGTCGCGCGCTTACAGGCGATCAGTCCACGACGTTGAACGCTGAGTGCACGACCCGAGAATCTTTGCTCTGCGAATTCCGCTGGCTCTGCGTTCCCGTCGTACGGCCGACTTCGATCGATGCCGATCGCTTTTACATTTCGGGGCATGGTTTCGGCCACGCGTCGCGCGACATCGAGCTGATGCTGGCGCTGCTCGACACTCCGGCCGGCGACGACGCAGCATCGTCGCGCACCGGCCGTGCCCGAGCACCTCTTCTCGCCGCTGGCGGGGTTCGGCGAGGTCCGGCGATCGATGGCACGTCGAGGCCGACAGCGGGCATCGCGCAGATCGACAGCCTGCAGCATCGACGAGGACGACACCGCCCGGCAGGCGGCGCGCTTCTACGCGGACTTCGATCGGCGCGTGGCCGACGAAGCGCGCGCGCCTCGACCGCTGCGAGCGCCGGCCTCGTCGTCGGCGACATCCCGCCGCTGGCCTTCGCCGCCGCCGCGCGGGCCGGCGTGCCGTCGGTCGGCGGTCGGCAACTTCACCTGGGACTGGATCTACAGCATCTATCCCGCGTTCGACCGGCTCGCGCCCCACGCGCTGCCGGCGATCCGCCGCGCGTATGCAGCCGGCGACGCTCGCGCTGCGGCTGCCGCTGCACGGCGGGTTCGAACCGATGGCGGCAGTCACGCGCGACATCCCGTTCATCGCGCGCCGATCGGCGCGCGATCCGCGCCGACACGCGCCGGGCGCTCGGGCTGCGCGAACGATCGGCCCGATCGTCCTGCCGTCGTTCGGCGCGCTACGGCGCCGACCTGCCGCTCGAGCGCGCTGGCACGAGCTCGGATCGCTTCGCGCCGATCGATGCCGCGTGCGCGAGCCGCCGCCGGGCTGCTCTACCAGGATCTGGTCGCCGCCGCGGACGTCGTCGTCAGCAAGCCGGGCTACGGGATCGTGTCCGGAGTGCGTCGCGAACGGCGACGGCGCTGCTCTACACCTCGCGCGGCCGCTTCGTCGAATACGACGTGTTTGTCGAGGAAATGCCGCGCGTCTTGCGGTGCCGCTACATTTCGCAGGAAGATTTGCTCGCCGGCCGGTGGGCGGACGCCGATTGACGCGCTGCTGGCCCAGCCGCCGCCGCCCGAGCGCCCGCGCGTCGACGGCGCGGACGTCGGCCGCCGACGCGCATCATGATCTGGTAATCGGTAATCGGTAATCGGGTATTGATTGTCGGATTGCGCTGTCCAATCCCAGATCAATTGCCAGATTACCCGATTACCCGATTACCCAGACTAGGAGTCCCCATGCTTTCCCGCCGATCGTTTCTGTCGCTCGACCGGCGCCGCCGCCGGTCTGTCCGTGACGCCGCGTCTCGGCGCAGCGCGGCCGTGGCGCCGGCCGAGCCCGCCGGCCCGCTGCCGCCGAGCATCGCGGCGCTGACCTCGATGCGCGATCGGCGCGAAGCCGATCACCGTCGACGAGCGGCGCGCGCGCATCGAGCAGGCGCAGGACGGCTGATGGCCGAGCAGAAGATCGACGCCATCATCCTCGCCGGCGGCACGTCGCTGCATCTACTTCACCGGCATGCGCTGGGGCAACAGCGAACGGCTGTTCGCGGTCGTCATCCCGAAGTCGGCAACCCGTACATCGTCTGCGCCGGCGTTCGAGGAGGACCGCGCGCGCGAGCAGCTCGCGCTCGGGCCGCTGGTGCACACCGACGTCGCGATCGTGGCAGGAGGACGAGAGCCCGTTCGAGCGCGTCGCCGCAGGGGCTGAAGGATCGCGGCATCGCCGCCGGGACGCGTCGGCATCGAGGAGACGTCGAAGTTCGTGTTCGCCGACAGCATCGCCGGCGCGGCGCCGGCGCTGAAGGTCGTCGAGCGCGACGCCGGTCACCGCCGGCTGCCGGATGATCAAGGACGCGCACGAGGTCGAGCTGATGCGCGCTCGCCTGCGCAGGCGACGCTGAAGTGCTACGAGGCGGTGTTCAAGGCGCTGCAAGCCGGGCATGACGCAGAACGACGTCAGCGGCCTCATCGGCGCCGGCCTACGGCCGGCTCGGCTTCCCGGGCTTCGCGAGCGTGCAGGTCGGCGAGTACACGGCGCTGCCGCACGGATCGATCACGCCGCAGACGATCCGCGAAGGCACGATCATCATGATCGACGACGGCTGCACGGTCGAAGGCTACCAGTCGGACATCACGCGCACGTTCGTCCTCGGCAAGGCGACCGACAAGATGAAGAAGGTCTTCGACATCGTCCACCAGGCGCAGACCGCGGCGCTCAAGGCGGCGCGCGCCCGGCGTGCCGCTCGAAGCGATCGACGCCGCCGGCCGCAAGGTCGATCGTCGACGCCGGCTACGGCCCGGGCTTCAAGTACTTCACCCACCGCCTCGGCCACGGCATGGGCATGGACGGCCACGAATGGCCGTATCTGGTGAAGAACAACATGTACGGCTGGGAGAAGGCGCTGAAGCTGCAGCCGGGGATGGTGTTCAGCGACGAGCCGGGGATCTACATCAAGGGCGAGTTCGGCGTGCGGCTCGAGGACGACATGCACATCACCGCAGACGGCGCGGAGCTGTTCACGCCGCAGAGCCCGTCGATCGAGGATCCTTCGGGGCTTGAGCAGCGCTCAAGTAAGGCTCCGGTCGGCTTCACTGTGGCAGGTTGGCTTTCAGTCTTACGCAGGTGACGAGCGACCAGATCCGCGGGACGTTGACCTTCTCGATCGACACCGGCTTCAGGCCGGCCTGCACCAGGAACGCCGGCAGATCGAGATCGGACTTGAAGCCGATGTAGAGCGTGATCGGCGCGATCATGCGCTCGAGCCATGCGCCGACGCGGCTCTTGCTGCGGAAGTGGTTGAGGATCACGATGCGCCCGCCGGGACGGCAGACGCGGACCATCTCGCGCGTCACCGCGACGGGATCGGGGACGACGCTGATGACATACGGCGCGTAGACGATGTCGAAGGTGTCGTCGGCGAACTTGAGGTTCGCCGCGTCCATCTGCAGCAGCCGGACGTTGCGGACGCCCTTGCGCGCGACGCGCTCGCGCGCTTTTCCAGCATCGAGCTCGACAGATCGATGCCGGTCACCGAGCAGTCGCGTCGGGATACAGCGCCGCGTTGATGCCCGGTGCCGACGCCGACCTCGAGCACGCGATCGCCCGGCTTGATGCGCCATCCGCTCGATCGCATCGACGCGGCCGGGATGCAGCGCCGGACCGAAGGTGAGGTCGTAGAACCACGCGATGTTCTCGTAGACGCGCGCGACAAGATCGTTCTCGACGACGGTCACCGACAGCGCGCGCGTGGCGGCGTCGGATCCGACGATCTCTTCGCTTTCGCGCGAGCGATGCGGCTCAAATAAGGCCATCAGTTGCCTCAGCAGCGGCGTCCGAAACGGGCTAACCAGTTGAAAACGTTCAAGCTGTCGTGCCCGCACGGTGCCGAGCAGCGACTATACCTCTGCTCTGTCAGCGAAGTCCATCGACGACTGCCAGGGCCGCGTCGATGTCCCCGGACTGGGTCGACACCTGCACGCCCTGCACAGACTCGCGCAGTTCTGCGGCAATCTCGCGCGCAATCGCGATGCCCTCGGCCGCGGCGGCCTCCTGGCCGTCGGCGCGGCGCATCCGGTCGAGCAGCGCGTCCGGGCACGCGGACGCCTGGCACCTCGTTGGCCATGAACTCGGCGTTCCGCGCGCTCTCGAACGGAAACACGCCCGGCGACGACCGGCAGCCGCGCGCGTCTCGATGCGCTTCAGGAACGGCTCGAAGCCGCGCGACGTCGAAGATCGGCCGCGTGACGACGAACTCGGCGCCCGCCTCGACCTTTACGTCGAACCGCCGCAGCTCTTCGTCGAGGTTCGACGCCGCCGGGTTCACCGACACGCCGATGTGAAAGCCGGTCGGCGCGCCGATCGCCTGTCCGCCGACGTCGCAGCCGTGGTTGAGCCGCGACACGACGTTGGTCAGGCCGATCGAATCGACGTCGAAGACCGCGGTGGCGTCCGGATAGTCGCCGACGCGCCCGGATCGCCGGTGACGAGCATCAGGTTGCGCAGCCCCATCGCGTGGGCGCCGAGCAGATCCGGACTGGATGCCCAGCAGGTTGCGGTCGCGGCAGGCGTAGTGCAGCAGCGTTTCGATCCCCGCCTGCTGCTCGATCAGCACCGCGAGCGACAGCGCGCTGATGCGCGCGCCGGCGCGCTGGCCGTCCGGGATGTTGATCGACGTCGACGCCGTCGATCTTCAGCCGGCGCGCGCGCTCGACGACCTGATCGGTCTGGAAGCCGCGCGGCGGCAGCAGCTCGACGGCGACGACGAACGTGCCGCGCGCCATCGCGTTGGCGAGCCGCGACTTGTGCTCGCGCGCGACCGGCGGCGCCGCGATCGCGGAGCGGCGGCCGGCGCCGGCCGACGCCGTCGCCGGCGCGGCGTCGTGCGACCGCACCACGGCGGGCGCCATCGCGCCGGACCGCCGCCTTGATCTGCCGGATGTGCTCGGGCGTCGTGCCGCAGCAGCCGCCGACCATCCGCACGTTGTGCATGATGAAGCGCCGCGCGTAGGACGCCATGTATTCCGGCGAGCAGAGATAGATGTTGCGGCCCTCGACGTCGCGCGGCTGGCCGGCGTTCGGCTGCGCCGACAGCCTGCGCTGGTGACCGCCGCCATCCGCTCGATCGTGTCGAGCATCGGCGCCGGGCCGACCGCGCAGTTGACGCCGATGACCGTCGCGCCGCGCCGCTCGAGCTCCGGCGTGAACCGCTCCGGCGGCGTGCCGTCCAGCGTGTTGCCGTCCTCCTCGGTCGTCATCTGCGCGACGATCGGCAGATCGCGAGACGCTGCGCACGGCGTCGATCGCCGCGCCGATCTCGTTGAGGTCGCGGAACGTCTCGAGGATGAACAGATCGACGCCGCCGTCGAGCGAGCGCCTGCGCCTGCTCGCGGAAATACTCGCGCGCCTCGTCGACGCCGGTCTTGCCCCACGGCTCGATGCGGATGCCCGAGCGGCCCGATCGCGCCCGGCGACATACGCCTGCTCGCGCGCCGCGTGGCGCGCGATCCTCGCGCCCTGCTGCGTTGATCGGCGTGCAGGCGCTCGGCCAGGCCGAACGAGCCGAGCTTGATGCGGTTGGCGCCGAACGTGTTGGTCTCGACGATGTCGGCGCCGGCGCGGACGTATTCCTGGTGCACCTCGGCGACCAGATCGGGCTGCGTGACGTTCAGCGCGTCGAAGCTCTTGTTGATGAAGACGCCCTTCGCATAGAGCATCGTCCCCATCGCGCCGTCACAGACGAGGACGCGCTCATCAAGAGCTTCGAGAAAGGGCTTCAGCATTGGGACTTGGTTATCTGGTAATTTGGTTAGTGCATTGACATTGCATGGACCAATCCAATGACCAGATCACCAAATAACCAGATTACCAGATTCAGGTATCCAGCCGCTCGGTCTTGAACGTCGCCGGCATCGACGAGCAGGTACGACTTGGTCACGACGTCGAGGCCGATCGATCGGACGCCCTGGCGCACCGAGTCGGTGAACTCGTGATGGTGGCCGAACAGGTGCAGCCGCGGCTTCATCGCGGCGAGCACGTCGTTCAGCACCGTCTTGCCGGCGTCGATGCGGCGGCCCGGCCGGATAGAACGGGCGCGGCGCCTCGTGCGTCAGAAAGAGATCGATGTTCGTCAGCGCCTTGCAGGCGAGCACTTCGTCGCGGACGAAGTGGCGGCGCTTGTCGTCGCGGCTCTTGCCGAGCTTGAGCGACGCCGCCGCCGACCTTGCGGCCCTTCGACGGCGGCAGCGCGGCGGCGGCGTGTTGTACCAGCTCGGCGCGAACGTGCCGCCGAGCGCGGCGACGCGCCACGGCCCGACCAGGTGCGGCCCGCCGTTGCGGCAGATAGTGCAGCGTCGGCGCGAGCGGCTGCCCGTCGATCGCGCGCCGGCGAGCACGTCGAAGTCCTCGTTGTTGCCCTTGATGAAGTAGAGCGGCGCGACCGGCGCGAAATACTCGCCGTCGTTGCTCGCGACGTCGCCGACGCAGACCCACAGCGGCACGTCGGCGTGCCGCTGCATGATGATCTGAACCGTCTCGAACTCGCCGTGGATGTCGCCGAGCGCGCCGATCTGCATCTCAGTAGGTCGGGTGGGGGGCTGGGCTGGGGCCGGGCGGCTCAGCCTGCCGCTACCTGCCGCGTCCCTGCAGGTCCGGCGCCGGATCGTCGCTGCCGGCACGAGCAGGTCCGTGTTTGTCCCAGACGAAGTCGGCCTTGCTGTAGACGGCGAGCTCGTAGTCCTTGCCCATGAAGATCGCGCCGACCGGGCACGCTTCTTCGCAGTAGCCGCAGAAGATGCAGCGCGTCTTGTGGATCTGGTAGACCGAGGCGTAGCGCGGCCCGGCCTGCACCGTGCCGTCGTTCTCCGCCGCCTCGAGGTAGATCGCGTCGGCCGGGCACGCCACCGAGCACAGCCCGCACGCGACGCACTTCTCGAGGCCGTTCTCGTCCCGCATCAGCACCTGCTTGCCGCGGTACTTCGGGAACATCGGGAACTTCTGTTCCGGGTAGTTCACCGTGATCGGCTTCTTGAAGAGGTGCTTCGAGCGTGGTGGCAAAGCCGATGACGAAGGGGCGAATCACAGCCATTGCTCTCAGTTTACCCGGCCGATAAGATCAATGTAAATCATGTCAGGCCCGCAGTTCCTCTCCGTCGAGCAGTTGTTGCTGACGACGCTGGTCGTCAAGCTCGCGGTGGTCGCCGCGCTGGCGACCATGCTCGTGCGCTACCGGCGGTTCCGGCACATCCTGATCTTCGAGCGCCGCGCCTGGCCCGGACCGCCTGACCTTCGCGCTCAGCCTCGGCATCCCGCTGACCGCCGGCGTCGCCGCGCGCCTGCTGCTCAACTACAACGCCGCCGACCTGACGCTCGAAGGGCTCGTTTCTCGCCGGGCCTCATCGCCGGCCCGTACGCCGGCGCGATCGTCGGCGCGCATGGTCGGCATCCCGCCGCTCGGCGCCGGCGAGTGGGGCGCGCTGCCGTTTGCCGTCGGCTGCGGCTTCGCCGGCGGCGGCCTGCGCGAGCTCTGCCCGAAGGAATCGATCTGGCACTTCTCGCCGTTCGTCTTCACCGGGCTGCACCGCCGCGGCGTGGCGGATGATCCGGTCGATGCAGGTGGACTGGCAGGTCGTGCTGCTGCTCGCGCCGGTCGCGCTCGAGCTGCTGCGGCCAGGCGCGTCGGCGTCGCGCTGGACGACACCACCGCCTGTTCTCGCTCGCACGGCGCGCCGCTCGACGTCGCCGTGGCTGATGCTCGTCGTCCTGCTCGCGACGGTGCTCGTGCGTCGCGACGCCGATCAAGATCTGGAACAACGCGCGCATCGAGCACCGGCTGCAGGAGCAGGAAAAGCTGCTGCTCGCGGCGAAGATCGAGGCGCTCGCGAACCAGATCAACCCGCACTTCCTGTTCAACACGCTGACGTCGATCTCGTCGCTGATCCGCACGCAGCCGGAAACCGCGCGCATGCTGATCACCAAGCTGTCGGGCCTGCTCCGCCGCCTGATGCGCAGCACCGACCATTTCGTCACGCTGCGCGAGGAGCTCGAGTCGATCGACGAGTATCTCGACATCGAAGTCGTGCGATTCGGCCCGCAGCTGAAGGTCGACAAGCAGATCGCGCCGAGACGCTCGACGTCATCGTGCCGAGCATGCTCCTGCAGCCGCTGGTCGAGAACTCGATCAAGCACGGCCTGGCGCGCAAGGTCGGCGGCGGCCGCATCACCATCCGCACGCTGCGTCCGCGACGGCCACACGATCATCGAGGTGCACGACGACGGGCTGGGCATGACCGAGGAGCGGCTCGGACACGCGCTCGGCGACGGCATCGGCCTGAGCAACGTCAACGAGCGGCTGCGCACGATCTACGGCGCGCAACTACCACCTGAAGCTGACGAGCGTCCCCGGCCAGGGCACCTGCGCCAGCGTCGAGATCCCGGAACTCGGCGCTGCCCGAGCGCGTCACGGCGTGACCATGGACTCTGCGCGCGGTGCTCGTCGACGACGAGCAGCTGGCGCGCGACGAGCTGGGCTACCTGCTCGGCCAGGTCGGCGGCGTCGAGGTGATCGGCCAGGCCGGCAACGGCGTCGAGGCGCTGACGACCATCGAGCGGCTGCAGCCGGACGTCGTCTTCCTCGACGTCCAGATGCCGGGGCTCACCGGCTTCGAGGTGGCGCGCCGGATGGTGCAGAACGCACGCGCCGCGTCGCACATCATCTTCGTGACCGCCTACGACCAGCACGCCATCGAGGCGTTCGAGGTCAACGCGGTCGACTACCTGCTGAAGCCGGTCGACCAGGCGCGGCTCGAGGTCGCGGTCGAGCGCGCGCGGCGCCGGGTGCGACGAGCGTCCGATCGACCGGCAGCGGCGACGGCGGCGCCAACGTCAACCACGCCGACCTCGAGAAGATCATCCAGCTGGTCGCCGAACGGCAGAGCCGGCGCGAGCGGCTCGCGATCAAGGTCGGCGAGCGCTTCCTGCTGGTGCAGGCGGAGGAAATTATTTACGCCTCCCTTGCGGACGAAGGGATTACGGTGGTGACGAGCCAGCACGCCGGGACGTCGAACTACCGGACGCTCGACGAGCTGCACGAGCGGCTCGATCCGACGCGTCTTCTGGCGCGTGCATCGGTCGCACCTGGTCAACATCAACAAGATCAAGGAGATCGTCCCTTGGTTCAGCCGGAACTACATCCTGCGGATGAAGGACGAGAAGGCGACGGAAATCCCGGTGAGCCGCACGCAGACGCGGCGGCTGCGCGAGTACCTGAAGCTGTAGACGCGACGCGCCAGCGCCAGGATCCGCCTCACGCTCGGCTCTGCCGGAGCACGGTCGAGTTGTCGCGCACAGGTCGACCGCGGCGCAGCGCTCGCCCGACCTGCGATCGAGCCCGACCTGCCCTCGCGCCGTGCGCCGTCGCCGGCGCGCGCCAGCGTTCGGACGCCATCGCCCGCGCGTCTGACGAGCCCGGCATCCGCCTCGCGCAGGTCAAGGAAGAGCTGGTGGCGTGGGTGAAGACGCTCGTGTCGGCGGCGGTCTACGCCGTCCTCATCGTCACGTTCGGGTTCCAGGTCGCGCGCGTCGAAGGCCAGAGCATGGCGCCGACGCTCGAGGATCAGGATCGGCTGATCGTCAACAAGCTCGTCTACCGCATCGGCGAGCCGCGGCGCGGCGACATCGTCATGCTGTACTACCCGCTCAATCCGGAGAAGTCGTTCGTGAAGCGCGTGATCGCCGAGGAAGGCGACACCGTGCGCGATCGTCGACGGCCGCGTGTACGTGAACGACATCCCGCTGAAGGACGACTACGTCGCCGAACGAGTACCGCAGCCACGACGACTGGGGGCCGCAGGTCATCCCCGAGGGCTACTACTTCGTGATGGGCGACCACCGGAACAACAGCTCCGACAGCCGCCACTGGGGAATGGTGCCGAAGAAATACATCATCGGCAAGGTGCAGCTCCGCTGGTGGCCGGTGCCGACGGCGCGGGTGTTCTAGGCTCGTGCGGACGTGAGGGCTCGAGGACGGTCAAGACCGTGACGCGCATACGTGACCAGCCGGCATCGGCGAACCCCAGCCAGCAGGCCTCGGCCTCCGCGCGCTACGCTGCGGTCGCCGCGTGCTCCTCGCGGGTGCTCGTCCTCAACCTCGCCGTGGCGCTCGCGAAGATCGCGTTCGGCTACGCGAGCGGCGCGATCAGCATCCTCTCCGACGGCTTCCATTCGCTCACCGACGCGCGCGTCGAACGTCGTCGGGCTGGTCGGCGTGCGCGCCGCCGGGCAGCCGCCGGACGCGGATCATCCGCTACGGCCACCGCAAGATACGAGACGGTCGGCCGCGGCGGCGGTCACGGTGTTCCTGCTGCTCGTCGTCGTCGAGGTGCTGCGCAACGCGTTCAACCACCTGACCGGGCGATCGGCAGCCGCACGAGATCTCGCTCGCCAGCTTCGTGCGTGATGCTCGTGACGGTCGGCGATCAACCTCGCGGTCGTCGCCTACGAGTCGCGCGAGGCGACGCGGCTCGGCAGCGAGGTCGCTGCTGGCCGACGCGATGCAGACGCGCGGCGACGTCTGGACGTCGCTGACCGTGATCGCGGCGCTGGTCGGCGCGCGGCTCGGCGTGCCGATTCTCGATCCGCTGGCCGCGATCGTCGTCGCCGGCTTCATCGGCTACGCCGGCTATCAGATCGCGCGCGCCACGACCGGCATCCTCAGCGACCGCATCGTCATCTCCGACGCCGATCTCGAGCGCGTCGTGATGAGCGTGCCGGGCGTCCTCGGCTGCCACCACATCCGCACGCGCGGCGTCGGCCGACCACGTGTTCCTCGACCTGCACGTGTGGCTGCCGCCGGACGATGCGGCTCACCGAGGCGCACGATCTGTCGCACGTCGTCAAGGATCGGCTGATGGCGCGATATCCCGCAGATCGCGGACGCGGTCATCCATATCGAGCCGCCGCCGCCACCGGCGGTTGACAGAGATCCGCCTTCGAGCACGACCTTTCGCCCGCGCGTCGTGAGCGCGCTTCGACGCGTTCGCGGACGCGCAAGACGGCCGAGGCGGTCTCGCGCGGTCATCGAGCCGTTCGTGACCGAGGTCGATCGGGCCGGCAGCGATGTCGTCGCGATCGGGAACGCGTGGTCGCGGCGGATGTTCGACGGGCCGTTCTACGTCTCGCCGGCGCCGTCCGATGAGCTGCCCGGCGGCGAGCCTCGTGTTCGTCCGGTCGCGCGACGGCAACACCGGCGCGCGGAATCCCGTCGCACGCTCGGCGGCGGCGAGGCCGACAAGCACCTGATCTACGAAGGGCTGTCCGCGTGCGGCCGCCGACGGCGTGCTGTCGGGCGCCGCGACGGTCCGCGGCAGCCGATCTCGTGTTCTCGGTCTGGCATCCCGAGCTGGTGGCGCTGCGCGCGTCGCTCGGCCTGCCGCGGCATCCGATGCAGATCGTCGCGACGCTGCACGGGCATCGACGCTCGAGCGAGCGAGCTGATGTTCAACGTGCCCGAGCTGCGCGTGACGGTGATCACCGTCGCAGCGCGGGCAGACGCGATGCGCGCACGGCCTCGCTGCGCGGCCGTGGATCACGCCGATCGTGATGGACGACCGCGCAGGATCTGCGGAGGCGCTTTCGACGGCTCCGCCGGCTCGGCGTCCGATCGGTATCTCGTGCATCGGCGGCCGCACGATCGCGCGCGCAGCTCATCGACGCCGGGTTGATTCAGGATCTGTATCTGACGACGTCGGCGCGATCAGGCGGAGAACCGAACACGCCGTTCTATACGAAGCCGCTGAACGGGACCACTGATCGTGCGCAAGGTCGGGACCGGGGCCGACGCCGGGCGTTGTACTTCGAGCACCTGAGGATCGAACAGCCGCCGTAGCGCCTGACATGGCTCCCACCGCACCGCTCTACATGCGAATCCTGGGGAGACTCCTGGGCCCAGCTGGGCAGCGCCGGTCCGCGCGCTGCACGCCACTGTCGTCCGTCCTTCGCGCGCAGGGGCCGCCTTCGCATCGAGCACGGCCACAACGCTGCCCGATTCGTGGCGCGGATCCTTCGATTGCCACGACCGGCCGCGGCGGCCGAGACGCGGCTGACCGTCACCGCTCGCGGCGACGGCGAGCAGTGGCAGCGGACGTTCGCTGGACGGTGTCTCGACACGCGGCAATACGCATCGGGCGCGGTGCGAGCTGGCCGAACGATTCGGCGTGCTCGAGCTTCGATTCCGCCTGGACGTGTCTGACGGACGGCTCGTGTATGTTCAGCGCGAAGCGGCATTCCTGTTCGGGCCGGCGCGGCTCCGGATACCTCGCCGCGTGGGCGCCACGCGTCGAGGCGCGAGACACCCGGCGGGCCCGAAACGCGTGAACATCGAGGTCCACGTCTCCCTTCCCGGGTGTCGGGCCGCTGATCGCCTGCGATGGCCTCATCGACGTCGAGGACACGGGCGCATGATCGTTGCTCTCTGGCTTCTCGCGATACAAGGCATCATCGGCGCTTTCGACACGCTCTACTACCACGAGTGGCGGGCACGCCTGCCCGCGCAGGGCGCGCAGTCGGCCTCCGAGCTGAAGCTGCATGCGGCGCGCGACTTCTTCTACGCCCTCTCTGTTCGGCACGCTCCCTGGCTCGCCTGGCAGGGCGGCTGGGTGCTGGTGCTGGCCGGCGTGCTGATCGCGGAAATCATCCTGACGCTGACCGACTTCGTCGTCGAGATCACCGGTGCGCAAGCCGCTGGGAGACGTCTACGGCGGTGAACGGATCACGCATGCGGTGATGGGCATTCTCTACGGCGCGATGATCGCGAGCCTGATTCCGGTGCTGATGCGCTGGTGGACGCTGCCAAGCGCCCTCGTGATGCGGCCGCCTGAGGTCCCGGCGCGCTGGCGTGGGCGCTCGTGCTGATGGCGGTGGGCGTGTCGGTCTCCGGCCTGCGCGATCTCTATGCCGCGTGCGAGCTCCGCACGGGGCTGGCCCTGGCGGTGATCCGTCGACGGCGGTTTCATCGGGCGGTCTTCGTCGCCGCAGCGCTGTACAACATCCTCTGGGGCCTGTGGTCCATCGCCGATCCGCAGTGGTTGTTCAGGTTCACGGGAATGCCGCCGGCGAATCATCCCGGCAGTGTTCGCGTGTCTTGGGATGGTCGTGGGGCTGTACGGGGTGCTCTACTTCGAGGTCGCGCGCGATCCGGAACGCGGCTGGCTCATCGCGGCGGTCGGACTCGCCGGCAAGATCCTCGGGCCCATCGGGATGTTCTGGCTGATCTGGAGCGGCGCCTGGCCCGCGTCGGCGGTGCGTCTTGTGCGTCACGAACGATTTCATCTGGTGGATTCCGTTTGGCGTGTAGCTGCGTGACGCGTGGCCGACACGACCCACCTGACCCACCTGGCCACCTTCCCCACCCGCCCCACCTGCCCTACCCGCCCCTTTTCACCAGCTTGATCTCGAACAGCTTCGGCCACCATTTGCCGGTGACGAAGAGGCGATCGTGCTGCCGCGTCGTAGGCGATGCCGTTCAGCACGTCGGTGCGCGCGCGCTCGGCGGGCGGCAGCAGCCGCGCAGATCGACGCAGGCCGACGACGGCGCCGGTCGTCGGCGCGATGCGGGCGATGTGATCGGTCTGCCAGACGTTGGCGAAGATCTCGCCCTTCACGCACTCGAGCTCGTTGAGGTTCTTGAGCGGCGCGCCGGCCAGCGGTCACCTTGATGCGCCGCCGCTCCGGCGAAGGTCGCCGGATCGAGGACGCGCAGCTCGTCGCTGCCGTCGCTCATGATAGAGGCTCGACGCATCCTGCGTCAGGCCCCAGCCCTCGCCCTCGGATAGCTGAACGTGCGGCTGCGGCTCGAACGTCGTCCTGTCGTAGACGAACGCCACGTTGCGTCTGCCAGGTCAGCTCGATGATCACGTTCTTCCAGACCGTGATCCCTTCGCCGAAGTGCGGCGGCGGGCACGTCGCGCTTCTGCAGCACCTTGCCGGTCTCGAGCTCGACCTTGCCGGATCGACGACTGCCCGACCTGGCCCGTGCCTTCGTAGCAGCACGCCGTCCAGATGCTGCAGTCCCTGCGTGAACGCCTGCGGATCGTGCGGGTAGACGCGGACGATCTGGTAGCCGTACAGCGGCAGGTTCCCGCGGCGTCTGCGCCCACGCGCGAAGCCCGGATGCGCGCTAGCCGATCACCATGAGCATCACGACGAAGGCAACGACGACTGCACCTGTACCCGACCCGACGCCCACCGGCCCTCACCTGCCTCATCAGTATCCCGCCTTCTTATCAACGACGTTGCAGCAAGCGGCTCGCCTTTTTCGAAACGGCGCAGGTTCTCGGTGAACAGCGCCACGAGCGGCGTCCAGTAGTCCTGCATCGCCCCGGACGTGTGCGGCGTGACGATGACGTTCGGCAGATCCCAGTACGGGCTCGACGCGGTCGAGCGGTTCCTCGCTGAAGACGTCGAGCGCCGCCCCGCCGAGGCGCCCGTCCCGCAGCGCCTCGATCACCGCATCGTCATCGACGAGCTTGCCGCGCGCGACGTTCACGAGGAGCGCGCCGCGCTTCATCCGGTCGAGCTCGCGCGGCCCGATCAGCCGCTTGGTCTCCGGCGTGTGCGGCGCGCGCGAGCACGACGACGTCGCTCTGCGCGAGGAGGTCGGGCAGGCGATCGGGCGGCCAGACCTCGTCGACGCCCTCGGGCTCCGGCTCGGCCGGCGCGCCGGCGGATCGCGGAGATCGCGGAACCCGAACGGCGCCGCGATCTTCACGAGCTCGAGCCCGATCGCGCCGAGCCCGACGATGCCCATGCGCTGTCCGTCGAGCGTGCGGACGTCGACGGTTGCGCCTTCGAGCTCGTCCTGCGCCCAGCGATGCGCGACCTGCGCGCGCATCGCGGCCGGCAGGCAGCCGCGCGAGCGCGATGGTCACGCCGAGCACGTGCTCGGCGATCGCGCGCGCGCGGATGCCGCGCGGCGCTGGTGATCACGACCGGGCTGGCCAGCAGCTCGGGAAACATCAGGCTGCCGACGCCGACCGCCGGGCTCTGCACCCAGCGCAGACGCGCGACGCCGACGCGAAAGACGTCGCGATCGACGAACGGCGTGAACGCGACGTCCGCCTCGGCAGCAGCCGGCGCAGCTGTGTCGCGATCCCAGGCTTCGATGAACGGTGTGCTGCGGAAAGTCGCGGCGGAGCTGATCGACGAAGTGCCGCGGCATCACCCACGCCGGCGCCGGGCTGATGACGCCGACGAGGACAATCATGCATTGCAGGATTGCGAATGCGCTAGGCTGCAAGTGTCACAGTCGCCTGTGTAGTCCCGATCGTCCGCCGCTCTTGAGCATCACGCGGATGTCGCCGATCACCATCGTCTTGTCCACCGCCTTGACCATGTCGTAGATCGTCAGCGCGGCGACGGCGACGGCGGTGAGCGCTTCCATCTCGACGCCGGTCTGCGCCGTCGTGCGGACGCGCGCTTCGATGTCGTAGCCGCGCGCGGTCGGCGTCAGCTCGACGTTCACGCTCGACAGCGGCAGCGGATGGCAGAGCGGGATGAGCGACGAGGTCTGCTTGGCGGCGAGGATGCCGGCGAGCCGCGCGGTCTGCAGCGGGTCGCCTTTCTTGACCGCGCCGGTGCGGATCGAGCCGCAGCGCCTCGCGCGACATCGTGATCGATCCGCGCGCGACCGCCTCGCGGCTGGTGACCGGCTTGTCGCCGACGTCGACCATCTTCACGCGCCCGCGCGCGTCGACGTGCGACAGCCGCTTGCGCCCGCCTGTCCCGCCCTTCCTGCCCGTCCTGCCTTCCAGTGCTCGCTCATCGCCATCGCCCTGGGCGAGGAAGAACGACAGGCTTTCGAGCGACACCGTCAGGTCGACGCTCTTCAGCTTCACGTCGGGCGGCACCTGCAGCGTGCCGGGCGAAAAGTTCAGGACCGCCTTGATGCCGGCGGCGACGACGAGGCTGAGGACGTGCTGCGCGGACGGCGCCGGCACGGCGATCACGGCGATGCGGATGCCTTCGCGCCGCGCGACCTTCTTCAGGTCGTGGATGTCGTGGATCGGCACGCCGCCGCGCGACTGCTGGCCGACCTTCTCGCTTCAGCGTGTCGAAGAGCGCCGCGATCTCGAAGCCTTCCTGGCGGAAGCCCGGATAGTCGGCGAGCGCGAGGCCGAGGTTGCCGGCGCCCATGATCGCGACGCGCAGCTTTGCGATCGAGGCCGAGGATCTGGCGCAGGTGGCGCTTCAGATCGCGGACGTAGTAGCCGACGCCGCGGACGCCGAACTCGCCGAAGTAGGCGAGGTCCTTGCGGATCTGCGCGGCGTTGAGGTGAAACTGCTCGGCGAGCGCCTGGGACGAGATCGTGCGGACGCCGGCGTCCTCGAGCGCGTTGAGGCAGCGCAGGTAGACGGAAAGCCGGTTGGTGGTGAGCTCGGAGACCTGATCAGCGCTCTGTTTGCCGGCCGGTCTGCCTCGGCGGCCCTTTGTTCGTAGTTTTCACAAGCCAGACGGCCGATTGTAACAAAAAACCGCATGCTAATATCCGGCCCTATGGCCACGACCGCTCGGCAGCCGACGTCGCCGCCAGCGTCCACCGGCCTTCCAGCCCTACGTGCCGGCGACGCAGTCGCCGGCCGAATTCACCGCCAAGGCGATCGTCATCGGCGTGCTCTTCGGCCTGCTCTTCGGCGCGTCGACCGTCTACCTCGGCCTGCGCGCCGGCCTCACGGTCAGCGCGTCGATCCCGATCGCGGTGCTCGCCATCTCGGTGCTGAAGCGGCTCGGCGGCTCGACGATTCTCGAGAACAACATCGTCCAGACGATCGGATCGGCCGGCGAGTCGGTCGCCGGCGGCGTCGTCTTCACGATCCCGGCGCTGATCTTCCTGGCGCCGCGACGGGCCGGCCTACTTCAGCTACTACCAGATCGCGATGCTCGCCTTCGCCGGCGGCATCCTCGGCGTGCTGATGATGGTGCCGCTGCGCCGCGCGCTGATCGTCAAGGAGCACGGCGTGCTGCCGTATCCGGAAGGCGCGGCGTGCGCCGACGTGCTGATCGCCGGCGAGCGCGGCGGCAAGCTGGCGTCGACGGTGTTCGCGCGGCCTCGGCGTCGGCGCGCTCTGGAAGGCGCTGTCGTGGATCGTTCAGACCTCTTCCGCACCGACGCTCGGCTACTCGACGCCGCGCGACCAGCTCAGTTCCCGAACGCGACGCTGAACGTCGACATCTCGCCCGAGTACATGGGCGTCGGCTACGTCATCGGCCCGCGCATCGCCGGCGACGATGTTCGCCGGCGGCGTGCTGTCGTGGCTGGTGCTGCTGCCGCTGCTGTCGATCCTCGGCGCACTACATGACGGTGCCGTTCCCGCCGATCGCCGTTCGCGAACAGCCCGGCGACTGGCGCCGTTCAGATCCGAGATGAGCGCCGCGGCAGCTGTGGAGCGCCTACATCCGCTACACCGGCGCCGGCGCGGTGCTCGCGGCCGGCCTCATCACGCTCGGCCGCACGCTGCCGACCATCGTCGTCGTCGTTCCGCGACAGGCATGAAGGACTTCGGCGCCGGCGCCGGCGCACGGCGGCGCGCATCCGCACCGAGCGCGACCTCCCGACTGTCGTTCGTGCTCGGCGGATCGCTGCTGCTCGCGCATCTTCCTCGCCGTCGCGCCGAAGATGCCGACGCAGGGCAATTTCCTCGCGGCGATCCTCGTCATCATCTTCGGCTTCTTCTTCGTCACGGTGTCGTCGCGCATCACCGGCCTGATCGGCACCTCGTCGAACCCGATCTCGGGCATGACGATCGCGACGCTGATCCTGACCTGCACTGATCTTCGTCGCGCTCGGCTGGACCGGCGACGCCTACGCGCCGATCGCGCTCTGCGTCGGCGCCGTGGTCTGCATCGCGGCCGCGAACGCCGGCGGCACGTCGCAGGATCTGAAGACCGGCTACCTCGTCGGCGCGACGCCGATCTACCAGCAGATCGGCCTGATCATCGGCGTCGTGACGTCGGCGCTGCGTCATCGGCATGACGACGCTCTATCTGCACCAGCGTGTTCGACGATCGGCATCGCCGGCGCTGCCGGCGCCGCAGGCGACGCTGATGGCGACGATCATCAAGGGGCTGCTCGAGCCAGAACCTGCCGTGGGGCCTGGTGCTCGTCGGCGTGTTCATCTCCGATCACGCTCGAGCTGTGCGGCATCCACTCGCTGTCGTTCGCGGTCGGCTCGTACCTGCCGATCGCGACCACCGCGCCGATCTTCGCCGGCGGCCTGGTCCGCGCGTTACGTCGAGCGGAAGACCGGCGCGCGCGGCGGAATCGGAGGTCGGCGCCGGCACGCTGTTCAGCTCGGGCCTGATCGCCGGCGGATCGCTCTGCGGGCATCCTGTACGCGGTGCTCGTCGGCACCAGGCTAGATCGAGGACGCTGAGCGGCGTCACGCGGCTCATTCCTGCGCGCCACGAGCACGATGCGGCTATGATCGCGAGCGCGCTGCTGTTCCTGGCGCTGGCGCAGGTGCTCGCTCGAGCTGCGCAGAAGGTGATGTGACGAGACGGCGATCACGCAGAGCGGCACGCAGAAGGCAGATGCATCTGCGAGTTCAGGTGATGCTGCGCTTGACGTCGTCTGCTTGCCTGCGCTTCACTCGCCGCCGTCGTCGACGCGCAGCCGACGACGCGGCGCGCGACGAACCTGGCGGCGCTGCTCGCCTACCCGGGCTTCTACCACGGCCGGCCGATCGTCATCGTCGGCAAGGTCGGCCGTCGACGAACGGACCAGCTGCGGCTGTCCGACGACAACGGATCGATTCACCTCGATCTTCAAAGGGCACCGCGCCCGACGGCCTCGACGAGGTGCGCGGCGAGTTCTGGGATCATCGGCCGGATGAAGGCGGACGACATCCGCCTCACCACCTACGACCTGCGCGCAGACGTTCAAGATCGATCCGGACGGCGCCGTGGCCGCGCCCGGGCGAGGTCACGGCGATCATCGCGACGGCCGTCGCGCCGCCGCGGTGCCGCCGCGCCGCCGTCGATCCGCGCCATCGTGCTGAACCCGTCGCGCTACCTCGATCAGAAGGTGACGATCACCGGCCAGTTCTCCGGCCGCAACCTGCTCGGCGACCTGCCGGACGCGCCCGGCAAGAGCCGCTACGACTTCGTGCTGCGCTCCGCCGACGCCGCCATCTGGGTCGCGAACATGCGGCCGAGGATGAAGGACGCGAACGGCAAGGACTTCGAGCTGGGGCTCGACGCGCGCATCGACACCGGCCGCTGGCTGACGGTGCGCGGCACGGTGCAGCAGGCGCGCGGCCTGCTGCTGCTCGACGCCGAAGCCGGCAGCCTGTCGCTCGCGAAGCCGCCGACGGAAACGCATCACCGAGGAAGAGCCGATTCGCGTGCCCGCCGGTCCGCCGCCGGAGGTGATCTTCAGCGCGCCGACGCGAGGACGAAACCGACGTCTCGACAGGCGACGACCGTGCGGATTCAGTTCTCGCGCGACATCGATCAAGCGACGCTGAAGGGCCAGCATCCGCGCGCGCTACCTCGAGTCGCAGAGCGCCGAACGCGGCGAGCCGGCGACGCCGGCCGCCGACTTCACGTTTCAATACGCCGGCGCCAACCGCGTGCTGGAGCTCAAGCTTCGCCAAGCCGCTCGAGCGCTTCCGGACGCTGAAGGTCGATCTGCTCGAGGGGATTCTCGGCACCGACGGCCAGCCGCTCAAGCCGTGGACGCTGACGTTCTCGATCGGCGGATCGTAGTTACTGGCACGACGCGAAACGCCGAGATCGTCTTCTTCGACCCGCCGTCAATTCAATGACGTAGTCCGCCGGGCGCGAGCGGCGCGAGCGCGAGCTGCGCCGTCTGCCATCGCGACCCGTCGGCATCGTCGCGCACCGCCGCGCGTCACCGGCACGGCCAGCGCCTTGCCCGGTGCGATCGAGCAGCCGCGCCGTCGGCGGATCGAGCTCGGCCGTCGGGATTTCGACGCGGACCTGTTCGTTGCGGCGGAACCGCAGATCCGCGGTCGGCAATTCCCTGTTCGCCGGTTGATGCCGCGGCGGATGAAGATCGCGCCGGACGCGTCGGGCGCGGCGGGACCGCGAGCCGCATGCGTCTCCCGCGACGGGATCGATCCGGTGCCGGCCGCGTGCGCCGACGCGCAGCACGTAGTCGCCCGGCGGCCAGCGGCTGGGACGGCGTCACCAGCGACGCGGAACGTGCGCGCGCCCCGCGGCACACTGACTCGTGCCGCTGCCGACCGTCTGCATCGGCCGGCGTCGTCAGCGTCGACCGTGACGCGTCGAAGCCGTCGTTCCAGGCGTCGCCGATCGTCGCCGCGCCGCCCAGCTCGCCGACGACCCACATCGCCGCGGACTGCGCTGTCGCCCGGCTTCCAGCCGGCGGCCACCTGCAGGCGGAGCGGCACGTCGCGCGCGTAGCCGGCGAGCGGCGCGATGGCCGCTTCGATCGACGTGCGCTCGGCCGCTTCTGCCGGTCGGCGCTCACAGCCGGCGTTGGCCGCAGCGCCAGCACCGCGTCGCCGCGCGCAGCGGTCGCGCGGCGGCGTCGCTGCCAGATAGCCGCGACGCGCGCGCACCTGCACGCCCGGCCGCTTCACGCGGACGGTGATCGGATGGAACTCGTCCATCGAGCTTGCCGCTCGAGTAGTAGCCGAGCAGGTAATAGTACGAGCTCAGATCGTCGACGACGCGCTGCAGGCCGCCGCGCGAGATCGTTCGAGTCGACGATCGCGAGGCCGTCGGTCGCTTCGGCCAGCGTGCGCAGCGAGTTGATGCGCGCCGCGCAGGCATCGCGCGGTCGACCGAGCGGCGGCATCATCGGCGGCGGCGGCCCGGGCACATCCAGTCGCGCATGCATCGGCGTGTCGAACACCGCCAGCCCGCGCGGATCGACCGGATAGAACGACGCGTTCGCGCGATTCGCCTCGTCGAGCAGGTCGCGGAACTGCGCGGTCGTTGTCGAGCTGCGCGAGCCGCATCGCGATCGCACTGTCGGTCGTCGGCGGATGTCAGCGGCTTGCCGGCCGTCGACGTCGTGCCGGACTGCGCGGATCGACGCGTGACCTGCGGGCCGGTCGGCACGCCGTGGCACGTGCAGCGGTCGCATCAGCGCCGTTGTTCGGGCGATACAGCAGCCAGCCGTCGGTGATCGGCGAGAATCGCCTTGCGCTCTTCGCGCACGCCGCGCAGGTAGCGCACGAGATCCTGCGAGCGCGTCGAGCGCCAGCTTTTCGTGGCGCCGATCGATCATCTCCGCGGCGATGCCGTTCTGGTCGCGATGCACCGTCGGCACCATCGGCGGCACGTTCGGATAGCAGCGCCGTACTGCTCGTCCTGCGGATCGCGCGGATTCATGCCGGTCGCGCTCGCCCCAGTGCCAGTGCCGCGTCAGGAAGCCGCTCGATCGTCGTCGTCTTGCGCGCGAAGGCGATGTCGGTCGGCCGACATCTCCGGCGTCATCACCGCCGACGAGATCGTCCTGGCCGATCAGCGCGATCGAGCGCGTCGACCAGCGGCTTGCGGATCGCTGTGCGATGCCGCCGACGTCGACGTGGTAGGTGTCGAGAAACAGCGACGAACAGGCGCGCGCGCGAGCTCTCGCGCCATCGCGCGCGACTCGCGCACGGTGTTCGGCTCGATCGCGCGTCTCCTGCGGCCGGCGGCGCGGATGACGACGTGCTCGAACTGCTCGATCTTCTGCGGCGCGCCGCCCTCGAGGATCTCGAAGTCGGCCTGCGTCAGGTCGGTGACCGGCGCGCCCTCGTCAGTCGTCGGATAGACGTCGACGCGGACGTAGTTGGCCTCGGTGCGGAAGGTCGGCTGTGGCGGCGGCGTGGGCGTCCGCGCAAGCGCCGCGACGCCGACGAGCGGCCGCGAGCAATGCGCGGTGCAACCTCAGCTCTTTCATAGAGGCTCCTGCGCTGGCGAGGTCGACGTCTACCACCGGCCCCTCGGCCAGCAGGGCCTCGATCTGGCTCAGCGCCGCTCGCGTGGCGCAGCGCCGCCTCAGTTACTGGACGACGCGAAACGCCGGCCATCGTCTTTCGACTGCCCGCCGTCAATCTCGATGACGTAGTCCGCGCGGCGCGAGCGGCGCGAGCCCGAGCTGCGCCGTATGCCAACGCGACCCGTCGGCATCGTCGCGCACCGCCGCAGTCACCGGCACGGCCAGCGACCTGCCCGTTGCGATCGAGCAGCCGCGCCGTCGACGGATCGGACGCTGGCCGTCGGGATTTCGACGCGGACTTGTTCGTTGCGCCGGAACCGCAGATCCGCGGTCGGCAATTCCCTGGTCCCGGTTCCGGCGGATGAAGATCGCGCCGGATGAGTCGGGCGCCGCGGTCACCGCGAGCCGCATGGTCTCCCGCGACGGGATCGATCCGGTGCCGCCGCGTGCGCCGACGCGCAGCACGTAGTCGCCCGCGGTCAGCGGCTGGGTCGGCGTCACCAGCGCGCGGAACGTGCGCGCGCCCCTGGCCACACTGGCCGTTCCGCTGCCCACGGTCTGGTCTGCCGGCGTCGACAGCGTGAGCGTGACCGCGAAGCCCTCGTTGAAGGCGTCGCCGGTCGCCGCCGCGCTCCCCAGCTCGCCGACGACCCACAGCGCCGCGGACTCCGCGTTGCCCGGCTTCCAGCCTGCGGCCGCCTGCAGGCGGAGCGGCAGTTCGCGCGCGTAGCCCGACGAGCGGCGCGATGGCGGCCGCGATCACGCGCTCGGACGCTTCTGCTTCCGCGCTCACGGCCGGCCTGGCCGCAGCGCCAGCACCTCGCTCGCGCCGCCGCCGCCGCGGCGGCCGGCGTCGCAGCGAGATAGCCGCGCCGCGCGCGGACGGACGCCCGGCCGCTTGACGCGGACGGTGATCGGATGAAATCGTCCATCCAGCTTGCCGGTCGAGTAGTAGCCGAGCAGGTAGTATGAGCTCAGGTCGGCGACCGACGCGCCGCAGGCCGCCCGCGAGATCGTTCGAGTCGACGATCGCGAGGCCGTCGGTCGCCTCGGCCAGCGTGCGCAGCGAGTTGATCCGCGCCGCGCGAGCATCGCCCGGTCGACCGGCGGAGGCGTCATCGGCGGCGGCGGCCCGGGCACGTCCGGCCGCATCATCGGCGTATCGAACACCGCCAGCCCGCGCGGATCGATCGGATAGAACGACGCGTTCGCGCGGTTGGCCTCGTCGAGCATCTCGCGGAACTGCGCGTCGTTGTCGATCTGCGCCGAGACGCATCCGGTCGGCGTCGCACTGCATCCGGCGGACGCGGCCAGGCTGCGTCGCTGCGTCGTCAGCTTGCCCGACCGTGGATCGACCGGTGACGGTCGGCCGGTCGGCACGCCCTGGCACGTCAGCGGCCGCATCGAGGTCGTTGTTCGGGCGATACAGCAGCCAGCCGTCGGTGATCGCGAGAATCGCCTTGCGCTCCTCGCGCACGCCGCGCAGGTAGCGCACCAGATCCTGCAGCGCGTCGAGCGCCAGCTTTCGTGGCGGCGATCGATCATCTCCGCGGCGATGCCGTTCTGGTCCCTGCACCGTCGCGAGTCGCCGGCGCCTGCGTTCGGGATAGCAGCAGCCGTACTGCTCGTCCTGCGGATCGCGAGCGATCATGCCGGTCGCGCTCGCCCCAGTGCCAGTACGCGCGACAGCAACCCGTCGATCGTCGTCGTCTTGCGCGCGAAGGTGACGTCGCGTCGCCGACATCTCCGGCGTCATCACGCCGACGAGGTCGTCCTGGCCGATCAACCGGTCGAGCGCGTCGACGAGCGGCTTGCGGATGCGCGTGCGAGCCGCCGACGTCGACGTGGTAGGTGTCGAGAAACACGACGAACAGGCGCGCGCGCGAGCTCTGCGCCATCGCCAGCGATTCGCGAACGGTGTTCGGCTCGATCGCGCGTGTCCTGCGGTCCGGCGGCGCTGGATCGACGACGTGCTCGAACTGCTCGATCTGCTGCGGCGACGCCGCCCTCGAGGATCTCGAAGTCGGCCTGCGTCAGGTCGGTGATCGGCGCGCCGTCCCTGCGTCGGAGAGACGTCGACGCGGACGTAGTTGGCCTCGGTGCGGAAGGTCGGCTGTGGCGGCGGCGGCTGGGCGTCTGCGCAAGCGCCACGACGCGCGAGCAGGCGAGCCGCGGGCACTGCGCGGTGCAACCCAGGCTCTTCGCCTGAGGCTCCTGCGCTGGCGTGGTCAGTCTACCACCGGCCCTTCGGCCAGCAGGCGCGCGATCCGTTCGCGGACCCGCGCGATGAGCGCGTCGCGATCGGCCATGCGTCATCCCGGCGCGTCTCGATCGGCTCGCCGACGCGGATGCTGACGCGCGACCGGCCGGATGATCCGGCTGCCGCGCCGCATGGCGTCGCGTCCGCCCTGGATCGGCGACCGGCACGATCGGCGCCTGCGCCTTCAGCGCCATCAGGAAGCCGCCCTTCTTGAACGGCAGCAGGCTCGGCGGTCTGGCTGCGCGTGCCTTCCGGAAAGATCAGGAACGAGTTGCCGGCCTGGATGCGAGCGCGCGCCGGCCTCGAGCGAGCGCATCGCCGCTTCCTTGTTGCGGCGGTCGATCGGCACGAAGCCGCCGTGGCGGAACGCGCGCGCGAGCAGCGGAATCGCGTTGATCTCCGCCTTGTAGACGATGTGCATGCGCGGGTGGAGCGCGTCGAAGAGGATCGGCGGATCGACGTTGCTCTGATGGTTCGCGCAGTAGACCGCGGCGCGGTCGAGCGGCAGATGTTCGGCGCCGGCGACGCGGACCTTGATGCCGGCGAGCGCGAGGCCCAGGCGCACGCCGCCGTGGCCGAGGATGTAGAGGATGCCGCTTCCACCGGAAGATCATCGCCAGCAGCATGCCGATCGGCGCGGCGAACGAGCACGTAGACGGAAACGGCGACGTAGGTCGCGACGGAGCGGACGGCCGCGATGATCACGCGCGGCGGATGATAAACGAAAACGCCCGCCGGACCTTGCGGTCGACGCGGGCTTCTGAACTGCAGATCGCTGAGACGCGAACTCAGCTCTACGACGCGCGCGCCGCGCGGCGCGGCGCCGCGGCCGCCGCGACGGCGCGCGGCGCCGACCTTCGACCACCTTCGCGCGCGCGCCGCGGTGCGCGCCTTGGTCGGTGAAGCAGCGCTCGAGCGCGCTGTCGACCGCGCCCTCGATGGCCGCCGCCGTTTCGCGCATCACCTCGGAGACTTCCGAGATGATGAGGAACTTGGCGCGATCGAGCATGCGCTTCTCGCGGAACGAGAGGCTCTTGGACTTGGCCAGGAACGTCAGGCTCTTGAGCACGTCGGCCACTTCGTAGATCGAGCCGCTGCGCATCTTGTCCGAGTTGTCCTTGAAGCGCCCCTTCCAGTTCTGGTGGTTGTCGATCTTGCCGTCGCCGAGCAGGCCGAACAGCCGCTCGACTTCGTCGTCGCTGATGGCGCGGCGGAGGCCGACGCCGTCGACGTTGCTCACGGGCACGAGCACGGTCGTGTCGTTCGCGACGATCCGGAGGTGATAGAACCCGCAGGTGGTGCCGAGAATGGTTTTGTCTTCGATGCGTTCGACGATCCCGAGACCATGATTCGGGTAAATGACCTTGTCGCCGACTTCAAATGTCACGGTTCCCCCTGTTAGGAGCGCTGTATGGAAGGCTGAAAGTCGTGCCAGCAGTCCCCTAAGTATAGCCGACTCCGCGGCCGCGATTCAACGCGAAATGGCCGAAAATCGAAGGGTTTTCGCACTCTTCGACCCGCGCAGGCCGTCTCGGCCGTGGGCTGCATGGATCGGCAGGCGGCGACCTCAGATGGCCATTCCGGGAAGTTGGCGGAAATTCGGCGAGGTCGAATGACCTCGGCCGGTCGGTAGTGAAACGAAGTCGTCTCGGCCGCGCTTCAGCGTACACGAACCACGACTCGCACTGCTCGCGCGCGCCGCCGGCCGAGCGCGATCTTCGAGATGCAGCCCGTCCACGTCCCAGCTCTGGCGGGCGGCGTTGGCGCGAATCTCGACGTTATAGGGCTTGAGGAGGTTGTCGGCGGAGTTGTGGTCGCGATGCTCGTCCTGAATTCCCCGAAACAGCGCGAATTCGTGATACGGGCCCATGTGCAGCTCGAAGGGGCCGATGCCCGGCCATTTGCCGTCGTAGACCCGCTCGCGCATGCTGCCCGTCGCCTTCGCGGCACGACTGCCAGTTGCCTTCGAGCAGCGCGCGCTTGTGGTCGGAGAAGGATGTGAACTGCGCGTGGCCCAGCGCTGCCACCGAGGCAGGTCGGCGACCGTGACTCCTGCCACCAGTTGCCACTTCGCGCCGCGCCGGGCCATCTACCTAACCTCCGCCTGGCGTGAGTGCAAGGATTCGCCGGTTGCCGGACGTCAGTGGCCGAAATGCCGCTAACTGCCGCCATGACCGGCTCTGCTCGTCTGCGCGCTATCAGCGCCGTGCAGACTGCGCGGTCACCGCTCACTCGGCTCACACTGTCGTTTGCGCGAGCGCATGGCGGTCGAGCTCGTCGCGATCGGTCCTCAGCGCGGGACTGTTGCCAGAGTCGCCGTCGACCGGCCAGGCCGCGGTGGAACGGAAGGCGCGATCCATGTGTGGGTCGATCGCGCGCAGCGGTCCGCCGGGCGCGGACGCGCCTGGTCGAGCGCGCGATGAAGGCGTGGACCGACGCCGCGGGCGGACGCTTCCGTCTCGACCGGACAGCGCGACAGGGACGCGGCGCCGCTGCGCGTGCAGCTTCGTCGGCGGCGACAATGTTACGGCGAGAGCGCGGCCGCGCGTCGATCGTCCGACCGGCGCCATCGTCGAGGCCGACGTGCACATCAACGCGCGACCTCGCCGGTTTCGGCGATCCGCATGGATCAGCGGATCATCGTCTACCTCACCGCGCTGCACGAGCTCGGGCACGCGCTCGGGCTGCCGCACACCGACGACTTCAGCGACCATCGTATACAGCTTCCGGCGACCCGACGATGGGGAGCGGTATTTCGGGGCGTATCGGCAGCGGCTGCGATCGGACGGATGACGTCGGATCGCGCGACGGCGACCGGGCTGGCGCCAGCCGATATCGAGGCGCTGCGTGCGCTCTACGGCCGCTGAGCCCGGCGTCCGGTTCGAACTGTTATGATGGAATCTTCATGAAATACAGGGTCCCGCTCGCTCGTGATCGTGCCGCTCGCCGTGCTGACGCTGTCGTGCAAGAAGGCGCCCGCGCCGGCACCGCGCCCGCGGCTGCGCCGGCAGCGGCGGCCGCCGCCGCGGCGCCGCGACGCCCGGAACCGCCGGCGCTCCAGGCGCCCCGGCCGGCAGCCTCAAGCCGATGCCGGCGGAGATTCCCGCCGTCCTCGCGCGGGTGAACGGCGAAGCGATCGAGCGATGGGAGTTCGACAACGCGGTCAAGCGGATCGAAGCGCGCGCCGGCGGTCCGGTGCCGCCGGACAAGCGCGACGAGGTGCTGCGCGGCGTCCTCGATCAGCTCGTCGCCTATCATCTGCTCGCGCAGGAATCGCGCGCGCGCAAGATCGCGATCGCCGACGCCGGACGTCGAGGCGCGGCTCGCGGACATCCGCAAGAGCTTCCCGAGCGAGGAGGCCTTCAAGCAGGGCATCGCCGCGCAGGGGCTGACGCCTGAGCAGCTGCGGCGCAGGCGCGCACGAGCCTCGAGGTCGCGAAGGTGATCGACGCGGAAGTCGTCGTCGAAGGTCGTCGGTGCAGGACGCCGAGGTGAGCACGTTCTACCAGCAGAACCTCGAGCGCTTCAAGCAGGGCGACAGCGTCCACGCGAGCCACATCCTGATTCGGCGTGCCGCAGGAGCGCGACGCCGGAGCAGAAGACCGAAGCGAAGGCCAAGGCGCAGGCGGCGCTGAAGCAGGTCCGCGGCGGCGCCGACTTCGCGACCATCGCGCGCGCGGAGTCGCAGGATCCGGCAGCGCGCCGAACGGCGGCGATCTCGGATTCTTCCCGAAGGGGCAGATGAACGCCGGCAGTTCGAGGACGCGGCGTTCGCGACTCAAGGCCGGCGCGGTCAGCCCGGTCGTCGAGACGCCGTTCGGGTTTCACATCATCAAGGTGCACGAGCGGCGCGCGCCGCGCGACCGCGCCGCTGACCGAGGTCGGCGGGCAGATCAAGGATTTCCTGACGCAGGGTCAGCGCGAGCAGAAGCTCGAGCAGTTCGTCGAGCAGGTCAAAGCCAAGGGCAAGATCGAGATCCTCGTCTAACCGATCGCGCGGCCATCCTCTCGAACGCCGGAGTGGTGAAACTGGCAGACGCGCGGGACTCAAAATCCCGTGACCTTTACAGGTCGTGAGGGTTCGACCCCCTCCTCCGGCACCAAACCCTGACGAATTCGGTAAGTAGGCCGACTGTTTATTGTCAGGTGTGACGGCAATTGCCGTCACTTCGTCCCGCAATTGTCCCCGTTACGGCCTGGCGCAGCGATCTGCGGGACGGCGTCGTGAGCGCATCCAGAGACGTTCAGCCCTGGACAGTGGGTCGGACGACGATGTCGCCGACATCGACATCGTCCGGCTGCTCGATCGCGAACGCCATCGCGCGGGCGATCGCCTCTGGCTCCAGCGCGATCTCGTCCATCCGCTTCTGAATTGCCGCCCTCACTCCGGGGTCAGTCATCGATTCGGCGAAGTTGGTCCCGACGAATCCCGGCGAGATACCGGTCACCCGGTACTTTCCATCAGACTCGAGCCGCAGACCCTCACTCAGGGTGCGCACGGCATTCTTGGTGGCGGCATAGACCGCCATCGTCGGGCTGATCTGGATGCCGGCGGTCGAGATCGTGTTGACGAAGTGGCCAAAACCTTGCCGACGAAAAATGGGCAGCGCGGCCGCGATGCCGTACAGCAGACCCTTGACGTTGATGTCGACCATCGCTTCCCAGTCTTCGACGCGCAACTCGTCGAGCTTCGAGATGGGGCCGATGCCGGCGTTGCTGATCAAGACGTCGAGCTTGCCATGCCGATCGCTGGCCAAGGCCGTGAGCGCGGCGACGTCCTCTCGCTTCGCCACGTCGGTGCGTCGGTGACTCGCGATACCCCCGGCACGCTCAATCTCGCGCACCACGGCTTCCAGTTCGTCGATCCTTCGCGCTCCGAGCACGACGGTTGCGCCTCGTCCGGCCAGCAGAAGGGCCGCCGCGCGGCCGATGCCACTGCTCGCGCCAGTAATCGCGATCACTTTCCCGTCGATGCCTGCCATGTTGCAGCCTCCTTCGAGGACACGATCCTGACGCAGCGGGCGCTCGCCACAGTCAGAATGTCTCCGAGAGGATCACCGTCCATTTATGATGTCGACCTCTCGAGTGTTCGCTGGTTGCCGACCCTGCTTGTGGGGGATCCGAGCCCCACGATCGAAGGTGCTCCGGCAAGAAACCAGAGTGCGATCACCGCGTCAAAAATCATGCAGCCAAACGACGACGTCGGCATGAAGGGCCAGATCGGGTTGCCCCAGAGGTGGTGGACGATGTCCCAGCAGGAGTGCATCAGCCACGCCACTCCGATGAATCGATAGGAGCGAAGACCGAGGTAAACGACCGGCGTCACGATCGCCGGATAGACGAGCTCCCACGGACCGAACCCGCCGCTCAGATACACACCGCTCGCGCCAGCCACGAGGATCGCGTTAAACGTGTCGACGGCCTGGCTCCTTCACCAGCGACATCGACGATGACGAAGACGACGGCTCCGATGACTGGGCCGACGTAGTCCATGACGAGAAGCGGGGGCGCGCTGTGCATGAGGGTGCTGCCTTCTGGTGTGATCCTACGGGTTATGGCAGACTGAGCCCAGTGGCTCACAAGACAATGTTCGCTGGATTTCAGCCAATCCGGAAGGGTGCCCGAAGGCAACAGGCACCTGGTCGCCGTCGTGGCCTTCGATGGCGTCGTACTCGGTGACGTGTCGACGCCATGCGAGATATTCGGACGGGTTCGCGGTCGCGATGGGCGGCCGTTGTACGACGTTCGGATTTGCAGCCTCGCGCCTGAGGTGAAATCCGAGCACGTCACGTTGAGAGTGCCGTGGCGACCTCGTCGTTGAGCCGGGCCGACACCGTGATCGTGCCGGGCATTGCCGACCTTGACCAATCAATTCCCGACGACCTGCTGCGCGCGATTCGCCGAGCGGTCGATCGGCGAGCGCGGGTCGCGTCCATTTGCACCGGCGCGTTTGTTCTGGCCCGCGCACCGGGGCGCTGATGAATGGCAATACGTAACT